>X40_Bactrian_Camel__coassemble_87_pt1 | contig 18254 bp, 19 predicted proteins | sample X40_Bactrian_Camel__metabat2_low_PE_002 | metagenome-assembled genome bin X40_Bactrian_Camel | reverse complement strand
TTTTGAAAGATGCTCACCGATAACCTTGCCCGAGATATCGTGTGGAGGCGTCATTTTACCAGGGTCAAGTGTGCCACCGTGCCAAACAAGGCAATGACGGTATGCCACACCACCGTAGAATTTGTAAATATCGTTACCAAAATGCTCCTCAACGCTTTTTATAATTTCACGAGCCTCTTCTGTGGATATATCACCGGCACTATAGTCCACCATTGTTTTATCCTCGTAATTTTCTTCATCGGATAAGGTGACAAGGTTAGTACGGAATATTATATCACTCTCCAGCATATCAACACCGATGCTCACTGCCTCAAGAGGACTTCTTCCTGTGTAGCATTCTCTTGGATTGTAGCCAAGTACACTCATATTTGCAATATCGCTACCGGGCTTAAGACCTTCATCAACAGTTTTAACAAGACCGATTTCACCGTTTCTTGCAAGCTTGTCAAGAAGTGGCTTCTTTGCAAGCTCCATAGGAGTTTTACCGTTTAATGCAGGTACGGGATAATCTGCCATACCGTCATATAAAACAACAACGTATTTCATAGCGTGACCTCTCTTTGCTTGTTGTAATCTATATTATAATATACAACTTTCAGTCCTTTATTGTCAATAAAAACACTTGAATTATCAGTAACTTTAGAGTAATATAAAAAGGTAAAATTTCTTAAGAGGAGAATTACTATGAAATTACCAATAGCTATTCAGCTTTATTCAGTTCGTGACGATATGGAAAAGGACTTTGTGGGCACTATCAAAAAGGTTAAGGAGTTAGGCTACGAAGGTGTAGAATTTGCAGGACTCTTTGGCAGAACAGGTGAAGAGGTTAAAGCAATTTGCGATGAAATAGGCATTATTCCTGTTTCTGCACACGTGCCTTATTACGATATGCTTGAGAATCCTGAAGCAGTGCTTGAGGATTATAGGGATATGGGCTGCAAATACGTTGTTGTGCCTTATCTTACAGAGGAATGCCGTCCCGGAACAGACGGATGGGAGAGCACAGTTGCAGGTATCCGTAAAATCGGTGAGGCTGCAAAGGAGATGGGACTCCTTCTTCTTTATCATAACCACGATTTTGAATTTCTTAAAATCGATGGCGAATACGCTCTCGATATTCTCTATAGCACAATTCCTGCAGATTTACTTCAGACAGAGCTTGACACCTGTTGGGTAAACGTTGGTGGAGAGGAGCCTGCAGCGTACGTTGAAAAATATTCAGGCAGAGCACCAATCGTTCACCTTAAGGATTTTGCAGGTCAGAAGGGTAACGGCCCTCTTTATAAGCTTATCGGCATTGAAGAGGAGGAGGCTGCAGCTAACGAAAATACCTTTGAGTTCCGTCCTGTTGGTTACGGCTGCCAGGATTGGAAGAGGATTATCGACGCATCCGAAAAAGCAGGTGCTACCTGGGTAGTAGTTGAGCAGGATGACCCATCAATGGGAAAAACACCTATTGAATGTGCAGAGTTAAGTATTAATTATTTAAAGACAATATAAATTTTGGTGTTTGTAAAAATATTGACCCCGTTGAAATGAAAATTTCATTGGGGTCAAGCTTTTATTTAATTACAAGGCTTTTTGCAATTTCTTGAGTTTCTTCTTTAGAGAATCCGCGGAACAATACCATTGTTTCTTTTTTTGTGTTATCGTAAGGCTGGTAATATAAAATATATGCATCAAAGTCTTCCATATTATTTATGGTACCCCACATAACATTGTTTTTACTTTCGCCAACAATGAATTTGTCTGCAACTGGTAAGGCGAATAGGTGAAGATGCTAATATGTACAGGCTTTGCTATATTCATTAAAATTTAAGAATATAGCAGTTTCTGGTGGTTCTGTTGTGATGAGTTCACGAACTAATTTCAAGTCGTACAAAGGAGAAAACTCTGTTTCGTAGCCCAATTCTTTTACGCCGTTTTTAAGAATAAAAGCAGGGTAATACCAAGAATCTGTTGATTCATTAAGTTCTTTGCAAAACTCATCAAAAGTTGTGTCGGAATTGAAGTTTTCACCGGTTCGTGTGTCGATAAATGCTATGAATTTCTTTTCACTCCAACGAAGACTAAAACCGTCAGTGATTTTTGTTTCTTCAAATTTTCCGTGTTTGCTGTCAATATAGCACTTTGCTAAATCGTTTTCGTAATTGGCTTTCTTTGAGCTTTCAATTTCCCAAGTTTCATATTCGCTGAGTTCCTTGAAGCCAGAAGTGAAAAATGAGCTTTTTTCAAGGAATAGCGGATATTGAAAAAAGATAAAAATCCCTGAAAGCATAGCAACGCAAAGAACAATGCAAAGTGTTTTTATTGCGACCTTTTTCTTGCCTTTTTTTATTTTCTTGTTAGCATTTTTAACTGCCTTGTCAATGTCTTTATCAATTTCGGGTTTAATATCTGTATTGTTCTGCAGGTTCATAAACTCTGCTTCGCAAAGGGGACAGTCCTTTAAATGTTTTTCAATAGCATCAATTGAATCGGATGAGCAAACTCCGTCTATGTAAAGGGGGAGTAAATCCTTTATAATATCGCAACTGATTTTACTCATTTTCTTTCATCCTTTCTATAATTTTCTGCTTTGCCCGATAATATGTAACCCTTGCCCAGCTTTCTGATTTCTCGAAAACCTCTGCAATAATGTCGTAGGATAAATCACCGAGAGTTTTCATATAAAAAACCTCTTTATAGGGTGACTCCAAATCTCTTGAAGCAGATAAAACGAGCTTTACATTATCTTTCTTTACAAGGTTTTCTTCAATATTGTCATCGGAAACAAGTGTCAGAAAATCATCTATATTTTCTGTTTGCTTCGGGCGTTTAAGGTTTAAAAATGTGTTTTTTGCAATCTGACAAAGCCAGGTTTCAACCTTGCATTTGTGGTTGAATTTTTCATAGGATTTAATTGCCTTGAAAAAAGTTTCCTGGGTAATATCCTCTGTAAGATTTTCGTCAAAGCAAAGGGTGAATGCATAGCCCTTCACGAATTTATAATATTTCTGATAAATTATTTCTATTTCATTCAAGCCATCCACACCCTTTCAAAACCTGTTCTTTTTGACCGGTCAACTATTAGACACATTAAAGTACTTTTTGTTACAAAAAATTAAAAATTCCCCTACAATCTTATTTGATTGTAGGGGAATAGACTTATTTAGTGCTTTGCAAGATTTTATCTGTTAAGGATAAGCTTTGTAAGCTCAACAGGCTCAACAATTTTGTCGCCCTTGTAAACTCTCATATTACCTGAAGCGATTTCGTCAATAAGGATAACCTCATCGTTGTTGTAACCAAACTCAAATTTAATATCCCAAAGGTCAAGACCGATTGTCTTAAGGTCATCGGCAATAATCTTTGTGATTTTAAGTGTCTGCTCCTTCATGCTCTGGAACATTTCAGGGCTCATAACACCAAGTGCTGCAAGACCTTCACCTGTAACAAGTGGATCACCAAGTGCATCGTTCTTGAATGTGCACTCAACGTAGCCGCCTTCAAGTACTGTGCCGTCTGCAATGTACTCGCCGTAACGACGGATGAAGCTACCTGTTGCAACAAGTCTGCAAATAACCTCAAGACCGTGGCCGAAAACCTTACCAGGAAGAACCTCCATTGTAGCGTTTTCAACGTCTGCGCTAACGTAGTGTGTCTTTATACCTGCTTCTTTAAGCATATCAAAGTAGTAGATAGATGTTTTAAGGTTTTCCTTACCGATACCGTCAATCTTGAGACCAACAGTATTTTCACCCGGATCAAAAACGCCGTCTTTACCTGTACAGTCGTCCTTGAACTTAAGTAACACGTTACCGTTTTCAAGCTGGAAAACGTCTTTTGTTTTACCTTCGTAAATTTTTGTCATAGTAACCTCTCCTTTAAATGCTCGCAAAAGCGATACAAATACTTTTATTACAAATAGAATTTTAATTCTGTTTTTGTTGAATGTCAAGAAAATTACGTCAATTTTTTTATTGGTTTAAAATGTTCTAAAAATTTGTTATAAAATCATATTTTCAAAAAGAATTTTTTGTGAAAATATACATTATATTATTGATTATTAATATTAGTCTCTGAATGCATATTTCTCTGCATAATCATAATACTGAGAAACAAAATGTTCTTTATCCTTTTTGATTTTCTTTTCTGCAGCGTGGTGATTCATATTATTATCCTTTGCGTCAATAATACAAAGGGCAATGTTTGAACAGTGGTCTGCAGTTCTTTCAAGGTTTGTCAAAAGGTCAGACCATACGAAGCCTGCCTCAATAGTACATTCGCCTTTTTGCAATCTTTGGATGTGGCAGTCTCTCAGGTATTCCTTTAATTCGTCAATAACCTGTTCAAGTGGCTCAACCATTATGGCAGTTTCGTAATCATTTTCAATAAATGCTTTGTAGGAGAGACCGAGGATTTCATCAACTGCGTTTATAATATGCTTAAGCTCTTTTTTAGCATCAGATGTAAGATCAATATTCTTTTCTCTCAATTCCTCTGCGGATTCGCAAATATTAACACTGTGGTCGGATATTCTTTCAATGTCACCGATTACCTTAAGTAAAACCGCAGACAAACGGCTGTCGCTGTCGCTTATGGGATGAGTGCTCAGCTTTGCAAGGTATGAGCCAAGGGCGTCCTCGTACTTATCTGCCTTTTTCTCTGCTTTGCGAATTTTTTCTGCTACCGTTTTATCGTAGTTGTCAAGCATACTAAGGCTTTGCTTGTACGCTTCAAGTGTAAACGTAGCCATGTTTTTTACAAGAGTGTTACATTGCTCAAGAGCAATTGACGGCGTGTGCAAGAGTCTTTCGTCAAGCTCAAGCTTGTCCTCTTTTTCATCCTCTGTCTGTGGCACAAGCTTATAAGTAAGCTTTTCGAGTAAAGCTGAGGCAGGGTAGAGTATCAACGTGCATATTACGTTGAAGCAGGTATGAGCGAGAGCAATGCTTAAATGACTTGCAGAGCTATCTAACAATGCAGGCTTGAAAACAGATGAAATAATACTGAATAATACAAGGCAAAGAACGGAGCCGAGCACGTTAAAGGACAGGTGTATAAGCGCTACACGCTTTCCGTTTTTATTTGTACCAAAAGAGGAAAGTAAAGAGGTTACGCACGTACCGATATTCTGACCCATAATAATTGGAATAGTTGCACCAACTGTAATTCCACCGGTTGCAGATAAGGCTTGTAAAATACCAACGGAAGCAGAGCTTGACTGAATAATGGCAGTAAGCAAAGCACCTGCAAGCACGCCTAAAATCGGATTCTTGAACAATAAGAATAATTCCTGGAATTCGGGAATATTTGCAAGACCTTTTACGGCACCGGACATGGTATCCATACCAAACATAAGCGTCGCAAAGCCGAGGAGAATATTACCTGCATCCTTTTTCTTTGTCGTTTTACCTGCCATGGTCATTATTATGCCGATGAGTGCAAGTACTGGTGTAAAGGACGTAGGCTTAAGAAGCTGAAGGAAAATATTGTCACCCGATATACCACCGAGACTGAGTATCCAGGAGGTAATGGTAGTACCGATATTTGCGCCCATTATTATACCAATGGATTGCTTGAGTGTAAGTATACCTGAATTAACAAAGCCCACAACCATAACAGTTGTTGCAGAAGAGCTTTGGATAACTGCCGTTATGCCCATACCCGTAAGGAAGCCCTTCAGCTTACTGTCCGTAAGCTTTCCGAGAAGAGTTTTCAGGCTTGAGCCGGCACGTCTTTCAAGGGATTCACCCATAAAATTCATACCGAAAAGGAACAGGCATAAGCCACCTATCATTTTTAATACGTCAAAAATATCCATAGTCCACCTCTTATCACGTAATATAGTTTTAGTATATAATACAACACAGGTTTTTAGCAACACTTTTTATGAAAATTTTTATGCAAAATACATAACGAACAAATGTTCTTTTTGTTGTCTTAGTACATTGTTTTATTAGTCGGTTTTTGTTATAATTAACCTGCTACTACGAAAGGAGGCAGATGTATGGAAAAAGTGTATATAGCCATAGATTTAAAATCCTTCTATGCATCTGTTGAATGTGTAGAAAGAGGGCTCGATCCGTTAAAAACAAATCTCGTTGTAGCAGATCCGTCCAGGACAGAAAAGACTATTTGCCTTGCAGTTTCTTCATCGTTAAAAAGCTACGGTATTCCCGGCAGAGCACGATTGTTTGAAGCCTTGACAAAGCTTAAAGAGGTTAATCTGCAGCGCCGTCTTAAGCTGCCCGATAAAAAGTTCAAGGGCGAATCATTTTTAGATGAAGAATTAAAAAACGATCCGTATCTTCAAATTTCCTTTATTCAGGCACCGCCTCGTATGGCGCTTTATATGGAGTATAGTACAAGAATTTACGGTATCTATCTCAAGTATATTGCTCCTGAGGATATTCATGTCTATTCAATTGACGAGGTTTTTATTGATGCTACCCATTATTTGAAAAAATATAAAATGACTCCTCAGGAATTGGCACGCACAATGATTAACGACGTGCTTTCGGAAACAGGCGTTACCGCAACTGCGGGTATAGGGCCAAATATGTATCTTTGTAAGGTCGCTCTCGACATTCGTGCAAAGCATATTCCTGCAGATGAAAACGGTGTAAGAATAGCCACTCTTGATGAAACGCAGTACCGTCAGCTTTTTTGGGAGCATACACCTATAACGGATTTCTGGCGAGTTGGCAGAGGTACTGCAAAACGTCTTGAACAGCACGGGATGTACACCATGGGTGACGTTGCTCTTTGCTCAGTCGGTAAAGAAAATTCATATTACAACGAGGATTTACTTTATAAAATTTTTGGAATCAACGCAGAGCTTTTAATAGATCACGCATGGGGCTGGGAGCCTTGCACCATTGCCGACATAAAAGCATATAAGCCAACGACAAACAGTCTTTCATCAGGTCAGGTTTTGCAGGAGCTGTATAATTGCGAACAAATAAAGCTCGTAGTCCGTGAGATGACGGAGCTTCTTGCACTCGATTTAGTGGAAAAGGCACTTGTTACCGACCAAATTGTTCTTACTATCGGCTACGATATCGAGAATCTCACAAACGCAGAAATAAGCCGTAAATATTTCGGTGAGGTTACAACAGATGCCTACGGCAGAAAAATTCCCAAGCATTCTCACGGTACTGCTAATTTGACTTATACTTCGTCATCAAAAGAAATAGTTAGTGCTATGATGGAGCTTTTTGACAGAGTTATTAATGAGGATTTACTTGTAAGGCGTATTAATATATGTGCAAATCATATCATTCCCGAAAGTGATGTTCCCGTGCCTGAAGCAGAGCAGCTCAGTCTTTTTGTGGATTACGAGAAAAAAGAACAAGAAAAGCTTCAACGTGAAAGTGATCTGAGGAAAGAAAAAAGTATGCAAAAGGCAGTAATAAAAATCAGAAATAAATACGGTAAAAATGCAATTTTAAAGGGTATGAATCTTAAAGAAGGCGCCACTGCACGTGAGCGTAATTCCCAAATCGGAGGTCACAAGGCTTGAACGAAAAATACAAAGCAATAATAAATCAGGTCCACCATCAATCCTCTGTTCACAAGCGTATGTCTATGTACGACAGAGCGGCGCAGTTCAGCTCCTTTGCTGCTCTCACAGGTCACAGTGAAGCTATTTGCGAAGAGGCGAGGCTTGTGGATAAAAGAATTGTTCTTAACGAAGAGGAGACGGCTGAGCTTAACCTTCAGCTTAATTTAATATGCGAAAATATTTCACAAAAGCCTTGTGTTAAAATTACTTATTTTATAGCCGATACAAGAAAAGAAGGCGGGGCATACGTTACGGAAATTTTTACCCTAAGGACTGTAGATTTAGTTAAGAGAGTGCTTGTTTGCACAGAGGATAAAAAAGAAATTAATATTGATGATATTCTTAAAATAACGGGTGTTGAGTAACACTCGTTATTTTGCTTCAAATATTGCTAAATTGTAAGGGCAAAAAAACGTGTATTTTGTAATATTTATCATTGATAAATATAAATAAAAGGAGTAAAATCAAAGCATCAGATTAAGGTGGTGTAGAATTGGTTGCATTTATTGTTTCTTTAACTATAGGTGTTGTGCAGACTATTCTTTTGAATTTGCTTCTTAAAAGTGCCGTCGGTGGCAAAATGAAGCAGCTGCTTTTATCTTTTTTTGCAAAATTTATCGTTTATGCCCTTGGCTTTACGGCACTTTATTTTTTCTTTCTTGATGAAATAAAATTCGTGGCTGCAGGGCTTATTGCAGGTGTGGTTATTTCATTTATCGGCATAGCAATAAAAATCAAGAAAAACAAAACTGATAATACAGAAGGAGATGATGCTGATGGGCACCGCTGATATTATTAAAATTGGTGTCAGTGTAGTGGTTTTTGCCTTGTGTCTCGCAGGTAACGTTCATTTCAAAGGGCTTATAAAAAATGCAGATTCACAGCAGGATATCAAAAGCTACAAAAAGCTAAAACGCAAGAAAACAATAATGTTTTCGGGTATGCTCATAAGTATATGGTTTGCTTTAGGTGTTTTCGTTACGTGGTTTTCCGGCAAAACAAGTGGATTGCACATTGAGTTTTCCATGTTTGGTGAAAGGACAGGTGTAGAAGTCCTCGGATTTAATTTATCCGAAACAACAATAATAACTCTTTGCATTGTAGCAATAGTAAGTATACTTTGCGTATTGTTCAGGCTACTTGTTTTTCCAAAGTTTAAAGAGGAGCCTGAGGGCATACAAAATGTTATTGAGATTTGTGTAGAGGCAGTGGAAAATTTCTGCATCAACGCTACGGATAAAAAGGCAGGCAAAAGCCTTGCACCGTATATGTTTACAGTTGCAATATATTTAATAATGAGCGCTTCTGCAGAGCTTTTCGGCTTGAGGGCACCAACCTCAGACCTGGCAGTAACTCTTTCACTTGGTCTCATAACCTTCTTTTTACTTAACTACTACGGCTTCAAAAAGCTGGGCTTTGCAGGCAGACTCAAATCAATGGGTGGCGCCGTCAAGGCAATGAGACCGATTATGATTCCTTTAAAAATAGTAAGTGACGTAGCAGTCCCAATCTCTCTTGCTTGCCGTCTTTTCGGTAATATGCTTGGTGGTATGATTGTTATGGAGCTTTTAAAAGGAGCTTTAGGTGGATACGCAGCAGGTATTCCCGGTGTAGCAGGGCTTTATTTCAACTTGTTCCATCCGCTTATTCAAGCATACATCTTCATAACGCTTTCCCTTACCTTCATTGACGAGGCAATGGAAAGTCCCGAAGAACACACAGAAGACAAAAAAGAAAAAGTAAAAAATTAAAATATAATTTCGGAGGTAATTTATTATGGCAGCAGCAGTAGCAATGCTTGTAGCACTTGGTGCAGGTTTCGGTATGTGTTATGCAACATCAAAGGCAGTAGAGGCAGTAGCCCGTCAGCCTGAAGCAGCAAGTAAAATTCAAACAATTCTTCTTTTAGGTTGTGCCCTTGCTGAATCAACAGCAATTTACGCTTTCGTTGTGGCACTTATTCTTTCTGCAAAATAAGGAGAAATAAAATGGATCAACTTCTTACGTCTTTAGGTATTACCAAAGATTTACTTGCAGACCTTGTTATTAACATCGGCAGTATTATTGTTCTTTTTCTCATTGTAAGGAAATTAGCTTATAAGCCTGTAAAGAAATTTATGGACGAAAGAAAAGCTAAAATCAATGCGCAAAAAGAAGAGGCTGAGGAGTTAAACAAGCAAGCAAAACAAAAACTTGAAGAATATAACGCTCTTCTTGAAAATTGCGAAAATGCTATGGACAATGCAATCAAGGAAGGGGAAAAGGTTGCTCACAAGGAGTCAGAGCAGATTATCAACGATGCCAAGAAAAAGGCAGAGGAGATTCTTGCCAAGGCAGATAAAAAAGCTCAGGAAAAGCACGACAGAGCAGCAGAAGAAGCAACCAACTACGTTGTTAACTTCGCAGTAGAGGCTTCATCAACGCTTCTTAAAAGAGAGGTTAACGATGAAGATAACAAAAAAATAGTTGAGGCGTTCCTCAATTCAGTTGACGGTGATAAAAATGCGTAAATCAGCAATAAAAACCGCTTCAAATATGAGTGACGAAACTTATCGTATGCTTTGTGAGGGTATAAGAGAAAAGTTCGGTAACGATATTGAGTTTGTTCGCGTTATTGACGAATCAGTTATCGGTGGCTTTGTGTTAAAACTTGACGGTGTTATATATGACCACACCATAAGGACTCAGCTCCAACGTCTCAAAAAGCATATTACAGAGTGAAAGGAAAATTAAAATGTCTGCAGATATTTTTAATTCTACAAGTGAATATCTCAAGAACAAATTAGATTCGTTTTCCTTGGAGCCTGTTGTTTACGATTATGGCACGGTAACCTCTGTAGGTGATGGCGTTGTTCGTATTGAAGGTCTTCAGAACAGACTTTACGGTGAACTTCTTGAATTCAGAAACGGCGTTTTTGCTATGGCGCTTGATCTTGAAGAAAACGGTGTCGGTGCAGTTGTTTTCGATAGTGCCGACTCAATCAAGGTTGGCGACAGTGTAAAGGGTACGGGCAGAGTGGCAGAAATCCCTGTGGGTAACGCTCTTCTCGGCAGAGTTATTGACCCTATCGGCAGAGCTCTCGACGGTGCACCGTTAGAGGTTAGCGACTTTTTACCTGCCGAGAGACCTGCACCAACTATTATTCAGCGCCGTCCCGTAAAAACTCCGCTTGAAACAGGTATCCTTGCCATCGACAGTATGGTGCCCGTAGGCAGAGGACAGAGAGAGCTTATAATCGGTGACAGGCAAACAGGTAAAACTTCTATAGCTCTTGACGCTATTTTCAATCAAAAAAACACCGACGTTGTGTGTATTTATTGCGCCATCGGTCAAAAGGCGTCAAACGTTGCTCACGTTATAGAGCAGCTTAAGAAAAACGAGGCAATGCCGTATACGGTTGTTGTTGCTTCAACTGCCTCGGACAGTCCTGCAACTCAGTATCTTGCACCGTACTGTGCATGTTCTGTTGCAGAAGGCTTTATGAATATGGGCAAAGACGTTCTCGTGGTATACGATGATCTTTCAAAGCACGCCGTTGCATACCGTGCAATGTCATTGCTGCTTCATCGTCCACCGGGAAGAGAGGCTTATCCCGGCGACGTTTTCTATCTTCATTCAAGGCTTCTTGAAAGAAGTGCCTGTCTTAGTGAGGAATTAGGTGGAGGCAGTATAACTGCACTTCCTATTATAGAGACTATGGGTGGCAACATTTCTGCGTATATTCCTACCAACGTAATTTCTATTACAGACGGTCAGATATATCTTGAAACAGAGCTTTTCCACAGTGGTATAAGACCTGCCGTTAATACGGGACTTTCAGTTTCCCGTGTTGGCAGAAACGCTCAGCACGACGCTATGAGAAAGGTATCGGGTACGTTAAGAATTGAGCTTTCACAGTATCGTGAAATGGCAGTTTTCACTCGTTTCGGCAGTGACGTGGATGAATCAACTGCAAAGCTTCTCAGACGAGGCGAATGCCTGACGGAGCTTCTCAAGCAAGGCAAGGGTTGTCCTATGAGCCTTTTTGAGCAGGTAGCAGTTCTTTTGTCATATAAGCTTGACGTGTATAAGGATATTCCTGTTAAAAAAGTTAAAAGCGCATCACAGAAGCTTATCAGCTACCTTAAAAAAGAGTGTGCAGGATACGTATTTGAGGTTAACAATACAGGCAGATTGAGTGATGAGGCTCAGTCAACCCTGGAAGAAAAAATAACGGAGTTTGTTTTCAATGAGTAACGTTAACGAAATAAAGCAGCACTTAAAGGCTGTCGAACAAACACGTCAGATTACAAATGCTATGTATTTGCTTTCTACCTCGCGAATGAAGAAGGCAATGCAGCACGTTGATTTTAATCTTTTTTATCTCAAAAGACTCAGAGCGACAATAAAGGACGTTCTTTCAAAAACAAAGAACAACGACTTAACAAACAGATTCATTGAAGACAACAAAAAAGGCTCTGCCGTTTTTGTTGTTATTACCTCGGATAAGGGACTTTGTGGTGGCTATAACTCTGCAGTTATAAAGCTTGCAATGGAAAAGCTTGCCGCCTATGACGATAATCCCGTTGTCATTTCCCTGGGTATCGCAGGTGATAAAATGCTTAAAGACAGAGGCATTTTCCCCGTTTATTCCTGGTACGGTGCTTCTCAGCATCCAGCAATGAACCTTGCAAGTCAGGTGGCAGAGAAGCTTATCGGTCTTTATCTTACAGAGGATTTTCACGAGGTTTACGTTGTGTATACAGAGTTTCATTCCTCAGCAGTACAGGTGCCTGTATGTGTAAGACTGTTGCCTCTTTTGAGACGAGATTTTAACGACGTTGCAAGTGAAGGCGATAAACACGCCGAAATGATTTTTGAGCCTTCAATTGACGTGGTTTTTGATCAGCTTGTTTATCAGTACGTAACAGGCTTTATGTTTGACGTTTTTATGCAGTCGTCGGCAAGTGAAAATATTGCACGAATGAATGCAATGCAAAGTGCAACGCGTAATGCAGATGATATGATAAAGCATTTGTCAACAGAGCTTAATGCTGCAAGACAGCTTCAGATTACTAACGAAATAACAGAAATTTCCGCCGCAGTTGAAATGGGCGGAATATAAGAGTGGAATAAATATGAGTAAATTTTACAAAGGTACAGTAGTAAAAATATCAGGACCTGTTGTTGACGTAAGGTTTGAGGGTAAGGTGCCGCCGATTAACGCTCTTCTTTTGATTGAAGAGGCACAGAAGCACCTTGAGGTTGCAATGCATGTTGACTCAAACACAGTTCGTGCTATTGCTTTAGAGGCAACAGAGGGACTTTCTTGCGGTCTTCCCGTGGTATCCGACGGTGAGGGCATAACCGTTCCTGTAGGAGATTGCGTTATAGGCAGAGTTGTAGACGTTCTCGGCAGAGCTATTGACGGTAAGGGCGAAATTGTTGCCGATAAAAAATTGCCTATTCACAGAAATGCACCGACTCTCAGCGAGCAGAAGCCTGCAACAGAGATTCTTGAAACAGGTATAAAGGTTATTGACCTTCTTGTTCCGTATACCAAAGGTGGTAAAATCGGTCTTTTCGGTGGTGCCGGTGTCGGCAAAACTGTTCTTATTATGGAGATGATTCATAACATTGCCGTTAATCACGGTGGCTACTCTGTTTTTACAGGTGTCGGTGAAAGAAGCCGTGAGGGTAACGAGCTTATGAGCGATATGCAGAATAGCGGTGTTATCAATAAAGCAGTTCTTGCCTTCGGTCAGATGAACGAGCCCTCAGGCAGCCGTATGAGAGTTGCTCTCACAGGGCTTACAATGGCAGAGCATCTTCGCGATGAAAAAAATCAAGACGTTCTTCTGTTTATTGATAATATTTACAGATATATTCAGGCAGGTAACGAGGTTTCTGCTTTGCTTGGCAGACTTCCAAGTGCCGTTGGCTATCAGCCTACACTTGCAAACGAGCTTGGTGCTCTTGAGGAAAGAATTGCCTCAACCAAAAACGGCTCTATCACCTCTGTTCAGGCAGTTTACGTTCCTGCAGATGACCTTACTGATCCTGCTCCTGCAACGATATTCAATCACCTTGACGCAACAACCGTTCTTTCAAGAAGCATTGCAGAGTTAGGTATTTATCCTGCAGTTGATCCGCTTGAGTCATCAAGCCGTGCTCTTGAGCCGGAGATTATAGGAGAATTGCATTATACTGTTGCAAGGCGGGTACAGGAGTGTCTGCAAAGATATACGGAGCTTAAGGATATTATTGCGATTCTCGGTATGGAGGAGCTTTCCGACAGTGACAAGGCAATAGTTTACAGAGCCCGTAAAATACAAAAATTCCTGTCTCAGCCAATGAGTGTTGCAGAAGGCTTCACGGGTATGACAGGTAAGTTTGTACCACTAAATAAAACTATAGAGAGCTTCCGTCAGATAGTTGACGGTGAAGCAGACGATATTCCTGAGGCAGCCTTCTTTATGGTAGGGGATATTGACGAAGCAAGAGAAAAAGCAAAAACACTTTAAGGTGGTGATTTGGTGTCCCAATTCATATTAGAAATGTTTACACCGGAAAAGCAATTTTTCCTTGGTCAAGCCGAGTCCTTTGTTTGTACTCTTGAAGACGGTGAGCTTTGTGTACTTGCAGGGCATCAGCCACTTCTTGCAGCCTTGACTCCGGGAGAAGTTCGTCTTAAGGTAGACGGTGAGGTCAAAACGGCTTACGTAGCAGACGGATTTATGGAGGTTCGTCCCGATCACGTTATGGTATTCTCTCACGTTTGCGAGTGGCCTGAGGATATAGACGAGGCACGAACAAGGAAAGAAATAGAAAAAGACAGAGAGCAGCTTCGTAACGCAGAAAGTCTTTCCGAGCACAGACGTAGCGAAATTGAGCTTCAGCGTATGATGGCAATGCTCAAGGTTAAAAGGAAAAAATAAAAAAGCAAAACCATTCGTTGTTCAGCGAATGGGTTTTATTGTAGAATAAAACTGGCGTTGTGTCCTTACGGATACAACGCCTAAACATTCGCTCTTTTTATTTTACTCGATCCTACAAGCTTTTTATAAAAACAAAGCCACTTACTTCACATTCGGTATAAAGCTCTTCCCGTCAAAGTGTGGATTAAACGCATAGAAGTTCTTGCTGTTAAACTTATCTGTAGCAAGGCGTAGCCCTTCACCAATCTTACCAAATCAAAAAGATGCCCAAAAACCCTTGATACATAAGGGTTTTTGAGCATTTTACATTTTTACCGTTTTTTGTGATTTTTGCCCTTTTTCGATGCAAAAAACTTTGATGTAGATAGTATAGCACAAAAGTACGAAAAAAGCAATAGTCCCTTCCACCCAACTACCCTGCAAATTAAAGATGTAAAAGAAGGTTGCGAATATAACCTTTAATTATTTTCTGATTTATGGTATAATGTTATGCAACACATAAGAATTTAACGAGGTGAGGTTATTTGGGATATTCTAAAAATGATATTTTGAGAATGTGCGAGGTCGCATTTGACGATATTAAAACTTTTTATAAGCAATCTTTTATTAATTATAATGGACGAACAGATGATACAAACGAGTATTATACCGAAGTGGTAGCAGATTTTCTGTGTAGCAACATATCCGCATACATAAACGGCATCCCACAAATTACCCGTGCGGCAAGTTATAAGACTACGGGACACGATGGTGATTTCAATGCAGACACTCCTCGTGAAGAAGAAAAAATTGCAATGGAGATGTTCAAGCAGTCAAAAGGTGGTCTGCAATACGACCATATCGGCGATATTATTGATTATCAAACACCTTTAAAAAACAAGCGGTCTGATGTAGCAGGCAAAATCGATTTGCTTTCCTATGATGGGTGCACATTGTATATTCTGGAACTAAAAAAACATGATAGCGAGGAAAGTATGCTTCGGTGTGTGCTCGAAGGTTTTACATATATGCAAACCGTCAACAAGGAAAAACTTTTAGACAATTTCAATTTGCCTGCTGATACCATTGTCAAGGCAAGTCCGTTTGTTTTCAGAAATAAACTTCAACACGAACAAATGTCGGAAACACGGCCGTGCCTATTCAGGTTGATGCAATTGCTTGATAGCAAGCCGTATTATATAACCAAAGAAAATAACATATATGTTGTAGGAGAATAAAAAAATGAAAAAGATTGATTTTAGTGAATATGATAACCTCGAAAAAATAGGTGGTGGCATATTAGGTGCCGTTGCTATTATTTCTGCAATTTTAGAAATGGTTTTTAACGGCATTTCGCTGGCAACCGTAATGGCAGCAATTAAGGATGTATCTGGTACATTGATAGTTGTAATGGTTTTGCTGGTTGCTCTGAAAAAGTTGTTCCCCAAAAAACAACACGGATTCACAAATGTTTTCCAAGAAGAAATGCAATCTATCGTTGAAAAGTATAGTCCGATTATTAAGGATGCTTCTTCCGAAAAAATCGAGTACCAGATTGCCGACAATCTCTCTTGCCTGTATGGTAAAAAAGAGGGTAACTATCACAGATGGTTTGTCTTCTCCGAAAACGACAAGAGCATTATATTCAAGACTTCCAAAACCGTTTTCTTCGGCAGAACATTAGACGCACACGAAAACGAGTTAGCAGATATCGCTCTTGATATCGCTAAATCGGTTGCTAATTATGATTGTGTAGAGAGTTTTGCAGGAGATAAGGATTCATTTACTCTGTTTTTCAAAGAACAGTTGAATAGCGATGAAATCGCAAAATCACTGGTCGAAGTAATCGACAAGATTCTTCTACTCTATGTCGCAAGGTGCAAAAAATGATGAAACTGTTTTTGCTTTTCTATGCAATAGCAGCAGTGTTTAAATTTAATGCAAGAATGTTCAGTAGTCTTTTCAGATGATTATCTGCAAAGAAGGTAGAACTGACACAAACCACTCTGGATTGGTACGGCATTTGCGAAAAGTGCGGAACCAAAAGTGGGTTGCACAGATTTGAAGGTAAGCGATACTGTGCGATGTGCCACGCTCGGTTGACGGCGTAGAAAAAATACGGTAAAAAGCAGGATAACCTATGAGAATAAATATATTACGAGGACAAAATCAAATCGGTGGTTCTATTATTGAAATTTCTGATGATAAGACAAGATTATTTTTTGATATAGGCATTAATCTCGATGAAAGCGACGAGGTTGAAGTTCCTGAAATAGACGGTCTTTTCTGCGGAGTGCCAAATTGTGATGGGGTCTTTATTTCACACTATCACTCTGATCATCTTGGACTTACTGATAAACTGCTGGATGGTATTCCAGTATTTATGGGAGAAAAAGCATATGAAATAATTACCGCCGCCGCTGATTACCGTGAAAAACAGTTGTCATTTAAACCGCACTATGTCTATGACAAAGATAAAATAATGCTCGGCAAATTTACAATAACCCCATTCTTATGCGACCATTCCGCATTTGATAGTTATATGTTTCTCATAGAGCACGATGACAAAACCATTCTATATACAGGCGATTTCCGCGCTAATGGAAGGCTTGACTTCGATGCTTTATTATCTGGTTTGCCCAAAGTGGATGTTTTGATAACCGAAGGCACTACTCTCACCCGTGAGGGACAAGAAAACATACAAGAGGAACTACTCGAAGATATTGCAGTCAACTACATCCAAGATAAAAAAAGTCCCATCTTTATAATGATGTCTGCGCAAAATATTGACAGATTAGTGACTGCCCAAAATATTGCCGACCAAACTGGTAGAGTGTTCTTGCAAGATATTTACACTGCACAAATAGCAAAATCCTGTGATGTGCTATCAGATAAAGCGAGAGTATTTATGACGGGCGGCGATAAACAATACCAGCAATTACAACAGTTTAACACCGTCAAAATAGGTAAATACGAAATCTCTAAAACACCTTTTTTAATGTGCATAAGACAATCAATGAAAAATTATCTCGCAAAACTAAATGACATTGTTAGTTTTGAAGGTGGTGTCTTATTCTATGGAATGTGGAAAGGTTATATGGAACAACCTGAAATGAAGGAGTTCCTTGAATGGATGACATCCAAGGGTGTGAAGATTCATATTCTTCATACAAGTGGTCACGCTGATAGCATTACTATCGAAAGAATTATAGAACAGACCACTCCCAAGACTATAATACCAGTTCATACGGAGAACTCGGATTGGTTTAATAAGTTTGAAGTAGAAACGAATATAGTCAAAGATTCCAAATTAGAACTATAAACCCGTGGCTTCTTGGAACCACGGGTTCTTTTTATAACATTTTATTATCAAAACAATCAAAAATTCAAGCTCAAACAATGTTCTGGAAATAGATGCGACTATATTATATGGTTTTATTTCTATCTTCAATAAACTGATTTACTTTGATAACGCTTAAAACTGCAACCAGATACGCAAATACGTCAATTATATCGGCAGTTCCGGATACAAGTCCTACCATCTGAAGTGCTTCCCAAATCACACCAAAGGAAAATACAATCAGACCACTTTGTTTTTTGGTTAAAAAGCAACACAAAATACAACAAAAGCTTAATGCCCAAAAAAAGTCTGATGAGTAGCAGGTTATGGTATAAAAAATATCCACAAGGGATGAGGCCCCTCGGTTACTTATAACGTCTATTCCAAAAAAGACGGATATATAGGAATTTGGGTGAAAAACTATATAGCTTAATCCACCTATGAGGAGTGAAATATAGGCTATTATAA
>X40_Bactrian_Camel__coassemble_86_pt1 | contig 18493 bp, 17 predicted proteins | sample X40_Bactrian_Camel__metabat2_low_PE_002 | metagenome-assembled genome bin X40_Bactrian_Camel | reverse complement strand
GGTTTTTATATAATAAAATATGTGAAAATGTGGCATTTATTTGCCAAAGGAGAGATAATATGTACCATTCAATGAAAATTGCAGGGCTTGACAGAAAGCTGCCTCTTTGTCCGTTAAACGAAAAGCTTATGATTGCCGGTTTTGTTATGTTTGGTGACGCAGAGCTTACCGTTGCTTGTGCAGAGGAATTATTAAAAAAAGCACCTGAGTTTGATTACATAATCACAGCCGAGGCAAAGGGAATCCCTCTTGCTCACGAAATGTCTCGTCAATGCGGTAAAAAATATTTTGTGGCAAGAAAAAAGCCGAAGCTTTATATGACAGGTGTTTTTGACGTTACGGTTAACTCTATTACAACAGAGGGCGAACAGCATCTTTATCTTGATATTGCCGAAGCAGAAGAAATGAAGGGCAAAAAGGTGCTTATCGTTGATGACGTTATATCAACCGGTGAAAGCTTAAAAGCCGTTGAAAAGCTTATTGAAATGGCAGAGGTTAATTACGTTGGTGCAGTTACCGTACTTGCTGAAGGTGACGCTGCAGACAGAACGGATATTATTTATCTTGAAAAATTACCTCTTTTTGATTCAGAAGGAAATATTTTATAATGGCAGGAATACTTTACGTTGTTGGCACACCGATAGGTAATTTAGGTGATTTTTCACCGAGAGCAGTTGAAATATTATCATCAGTTGATTTTATTGCAGCCGAGGACACAAGAGTCACTATAAAGCTACTTAACCATTTTGGAATAAAGAAGCCTATGGTAAGCTATTATGAGCATAACAGAACAGAGCGTGGCGCTATTCTTATAGAAAGAATGCTTAACGGCGAAAGCTGTGCTCTCGTTTCCGATGCAGGTATGCCTATTATATCTGACCCGGGTGAGGACTTGACGCTGCGTTGCCACGAAAATAATATTAAGGTTTGCGCCGTTCCCGGACCCTGTGCATTTGTGACGGCTCTTGCTATATCAGGTATGCCCTCCGGCAGATTTACCTTTGAAGGCTTTTTGACGGTTACAAAGCAAAACAGACGCAAACATCTTGAAGAGCTTGTTGATGAAAAACGTACCATGATATTTTACGAAGCTCCTCACAAGCTGCAAAACACTCTTGAGGATATGTATAAATATTTTGGTAACAGAAATATAGCACTTGTCAAGGAGCTTACAAAAATATACGAAAACGTTGAAAGAACAACGCTTTACGATGCTTCGGAAAAATATAAGACTGTTAATCCTAAAGGTGAATTTGTGCTTATAGTTGAAGGTAAGCCTGAAGCAGAAGCCGAGGAAATCACACTTGATACAGCCTACGAAATGGCAAAAGAGCTTGTTGAAAACGGTGCGTCAAAAAATGACGCTGCCAAGGAAATTGCTAAAAAAACAGGTCTTAAAAAGAGTGACATTTACAAAGCATTACAGGAGTGACGACTATGATTTTTGGCGTACAATGGTACTACTGGTTAATTCTCGTCGTTGTTTTTATTGCTACGATAGTTCTTTTTATAAAAGCGTCAAACGCTTCCAAGCTCAGACGTGAAAGATTAAAAAAAGAAGCGGCAATATGGCAACGGGATTACGATTTAAGGCAAAAATATTCCGTGCTTACAGAAGAAAAGCTTAAGGAATGTACAGATAGTGAGCTTCTGCACGCAGTTGCAATGAATATTCAGGTTAGCCTTGAAAATGCTACTAATATGAATGAAGCGTTTGAGGCACTTCCGACGGAAAAGAAATACGTTTATACTCTTGAGTATTTTGACGAGGATGCAAGGCTTGGGTTATCTCACTTCTTTAAAAATAACGGTGCTCCACTTTTGCCGAACGTAACGAGTGCATTAAAAGCAATCGGAGCAGAAGAAATTTGCGTTTATGTCGACAGGCTCTACCCTATGTTTGATCCTGACAGTGAGGTGTCCGTTGACTATGAGTTTATTGCAAAAACCGATGAGCAATTCAAAGAAAAATACGACTCTCAGAATTTGTACAATAAAACGGCGATTTACATAAAATCAAACAAAGAAATTTTTCTTTAAGGAGAATACAAAATGGCAGTAAAATTTTATTTATCTGCATTTGCAGATGAAGCAGGTGGCGGAATACTTGAGCAGATTGATGCTCTTAAGGCACACAAAATGACACATATTGAGCCTCGTGGCCTTGACCACGGAAACATCTCTCTTTATACCGTAGAACAAGCAAAGGAATTAAAAAAGATTCTTGATGATAACGGAATCGGTGTTTCTGCAATTGGCTCACATTACGGCAAAATTGAAATAACAGATGATTTTGCCCCTCATTTTGAGGATTTTAAAAATTGCGTTGAGGTTGCAAATATTCTCGGAACAGAGCGTATAAGAATGTTCAGCTTCTTTTTCACAAAGGGCCAGAGCTTAACAGAATACAGAGACGAGGTATTTGAAAGACTTGATAAAATGTGCACCTATTCCTTAAATAACGGTGTATGGTGCTGCCACGAAAACGAAAAAGACATTTACGGCGATACTGCAGAGCGTTGCCTTGAAATATATAAATGCTTCGAGGGTAAAATCAAAGGTATTTTTGACCCGTCAAACTTTATTCAATGTGATCAGCAGATTTTACCTTCATACGAGCTTCTTAAGGATTACATTGATTATTTCCATATTAAAGACTGCCTTTATGACGGTGGCAAGGTAAGACCTGCAGGTCTTGGTGACGGAAATATTGTTGAGCTTCTCAAGAGATTCGCAAAGGATAAGACAGATGAGCATTTCCTGACACTTGAGCCACACCTCAAGGTGTTTGAAGGTCTTGAGGCACTTGAAGGCGAAGGCGGAACTGCAGACAAATTAAAGGACGACTTTACGTATCCTACTAACAGGGCGGCATTTGACGCGGCGGCTGACGCTCTTGATGATTGCCTTGAAAAAGCAGATTTAAACTGCGTTACCGTAAGAAAATAAAACAAAGGAGTATATAAATTATGTTTAACCACGAAAATCTTAAGGGCAGAGTTGCTGTTATCACAGGTGGTGGCGGCGTTCTCTGTGGTGGATTTGCAAAAGACCTTGCAAGACAAGGCGTAAAGGTTGCTGTGCTTGATTTAAGACTTGAGGCAGCACAAAAGGTTGCTGATGGAATATGCGCTGAAGGCTTCGAGGCAATCGGCGTTGCTTGTAACGTGCTTGAGAAGGAAAGCCTTGAAAAAGCAAGAGAGGAAATCAACTCAAGGCTTGGTACCTGTGATATTCTCATTAACGGTGCCGGCGGTAACCATCCGAGTGGCAACACCACAAAGGAAAAATTCCAGTTATGTGACCTTGAAAATAACGCAGAGGATATAAAAACATTTTTTGATCTTGATCCTAAAGGTATTGAGTTTGTATTCAATCTTAATTTCCTTGGCACGCTTATTCCTACCCAGGTTTTTGCAAAGGATATGGTTGGCAAGGAAAACGCTACAATAATTAACGTATCATCTATGAATTCATACAAGCCGTTAACTAAAATACCTGCATATTCTGCTGCTAAGGCTGCAATTTCAAACTTTACACAATTTATGGCAGTTCACTTTTCCGAGGTTGGATTAAGAGTAAATGCCATTGCTCCCGGCTTCTTTTCAACTAACCAAAACAAAGCTCTTCTCTATAATGAAGACGGCTCACTTACACCAAGAAGTGAAAAGATTCTTGGTCATACACCGTTAGGAAGATTCGGTGTTCCTGAGGATTTGACAGGCGTTCTCCTTTTCCTTTCTGACGAAGCTTATTCAAAATTCGTTACCGGTGTAGTTATCCCTGTAGACGGTGGCTTCTCTGCTTATTCAGGTGTATAATATATAAAAGCAAAAAAAATTAAGCGTTGAATCTCAAACGAGATCCAACGCTTTTTATTATGGAATCTTTATTCCTCTGTAGCTTCAGCCTCTGCTTCTGCCTGTGCATCAGCTACTTCCTCTGCCTCTGCAGCTTCTGCATCGGCCTTTTCTGCCTCTGCAGCTTCTGCATCGGCTTTTTCGCTTTCTAAAGCTTCTTTGATTTTATTCTTTTCAATAATTTCCTGCTGAAGCTTCTTTTGTTTCTTGTTGTAAACAAGGTAAGCAACAATTGCAATAAGAACAATAACAACAGCAATAACGATTATTGTTGATGTGTTTGACTTGCCGTCTTCACCTGCGTTATATACCAAATCGTATGCAAAGTACGGACAACCGTCGAAGGCATTACCTGCATATACGGTAAGGTTTGTGTTTACAATGAAATCACGAAGCTCACCACAGGCTGCAAATGCATAGTCACCGATTGACTTTGTGCTTTCGGGAACTTCAACAGATTTGATGCCGTCGCATCCGTAGAAAGATTCGTTACCGATTCTCTCGAAGCCGTCTGCGAAAGTAATTGCAGTAAGTCCATCGCAATTATAGAAGGCTTTATCTGCTATAAACTTAACGTCTGCCGGTACTGCGTATGCACCACTTTTACCTGCAGGATAAATAGCAAGTGTATCAAAGGTTGGCTCATCGCCTTCACCTAATACGAAAACAACACCGTCTATTGACTTGAACTTTTCGTTGCCGTCTTCAACATTAATTTTTGAAAGCTTTGTGCAACCGTAGAATGAAAGAGGATCAACACTCTCTACGGTTTTTGGAAGATTAATTTCTGTAATAGCTGAACAGCCTGTAAATGCATACTGCTCAATTTCCTTAACTGCAGTCATTTTAAGCTCTGTTAATGATACACAACCTGCAAATGCGTCTGCAGATATAGTTTCTACTGCATCAGGAATAACGATGCTTGTAAGCTTGCCGCAACCCTTGAACGTGGATGCTTCGATAATCTTGATGCCCTTGGAAAGTTGAACGCTCTCAAGCGCAGTTGCGCCATTGAAGGCACCTGAGCCTATGTATAATACACTGTCGGGAATTACGATATCAACTATACCGGAAGCTGCGAAAGCGTTATCACCGATATACTCGATAGTTGCAGGAAGAGAAATACTCTTTACTGCTGCGTTGTTCATTACTGCATTGTCTGCAATTGCAGTTGCATCCTCTTTGACTGCAACGTTTGCAATAAGACCTTTTACCTTATAAAGAACGTTACAAGCATAAACTATCTTATCCTGTGCTGCATACCATGCAGTTATGTCGAGAGCGTTACCTTCAACGTTTTTGAGAGTTGCAGGGAAAGTAATTGTTAATACATCCTTTGCAATATCAAATGCGTTAGCAGAAATAACCTCTGTACCCTCTGCAACCTTTACGTCTTTAGCTTTGCCGACAAATATAAGTGTTTTGCCGTCTGCAGAATATACTGCGTTAGATTCTGATTTATAGTTCTTGTTATTTGAATCAACAACGATTGTTGCAAGATTATTGCAACCTGCAAAAGCGTTTGCAGTAATATCCTCTAATGAAGCAGGAAGATTAACTGCAACGAGTGAAGTACAATTTGCAAAAGCGTTATCGCTGATAACCTCAAGCCTCTTGCCTAAATAAACGTCTGTAAGCTTACTGTTATTTGCAAACGCGTTTGATGAGAGCTTTGCAACACCGTCACCAACGTTTACACTAACAAGTCCTGCACCCTCGAAGGCACCGTTTGCAATATCCGTAACAGTATCAGGAATCTCTATTTCCTCAAGAGCAGAACAACCTGCAAATGCCTCTGCACCAATATAGGTAAGCCCTTCCGGAAGAGAGAATGCAGCAAGCTCTGTTGCATTTTTAAAGGTTGAAGGCTCAATCTTTGTAACCTTTGAATATTTTAAACCGAGCATTGAAATCTGAGAATTTTCAAATGCAGACGTGCCGATTTTTTCAAGTGATGAATTTTCACCAAGTGATACGCAAGCAACTGCTGCACCATAGAATGCCTTTTCGCCGATTTCCTTTACAGAATCAGGAAGCTCGTATCTGTCACCTGCTAATTTTGCTTCAGGGAAACAAATAAGCTTTTCTGCCTTTTCTGAGAAAAGAACACCGTCTATAGCATCAAAATTCTTATTCTTGTCGGATACCTCGAATTCTGCAAGTGTGCTAACGTCAAGGAACGTGTTAACACCGATTGTTGCCATATTTTTGTCGAAGTAAATCGACTTAAGTGAAGTACCTTCAAAAGCGTAATCGCCAATATCAGAAATTGTTTCGCAAAGCTTAACGTCGCTAAGTGCTTCACAACCACTGAAGGCTTCATAGCCGATTGTAGCAAGTGTTGACTCAGAGAAATCTAATGACTTAAGAGATTTACAACCCTTGAAAGCACCTGCTTCTATAACTCCGAGAGCATCGTTAATAACAACGGATTTAAGATTAACACAATTCTGGAATGCGTAAAGACCGATCTCCTCAACGTCGTAGCCAAGCTCAAGTGTCTGGATTGATTCGCAACCAAGGAATGCGCCGTCTTCAATAATTGAAACGCCCTTTGGTATAACGATATCCTTAACGTCGCCCTTGTATGAATAAAGAATTCTGCCGAAGTTAAGTGGCCCGTCTTCTTTTGCATTTTCCCAAGCAGTGCCGCTGAAAGCATCGTTTGCTACGCTCTTAAGGTTTTTGTGCTCTTCAACCTCGCTAAGAGCTTCACAGCCGTAGAAGCATCTTTCAGGCACAGTTGTAACGTTATCAGGCACTTCGAAAGACTCCAAAGACGTACAGCCTTCAAAGCAGCTTACACCAATTGTTGCAAGAGACTTTGTTTTGTCAATAACCTTAAGTGACGTACAATCTTTAAATGCACAATCACCAAGAACGGTAATATCACTATGAAGAATTACCTCTTCAATAGTTTTGTTACCTGCAAATGCATTTGCACCGATTGAAATAACGCTAAGGCTACCGATTCTTGAAGGAACCTTAACTGAAGTTGATTTGCCGGTATAACCAACAATCTCAATAGCAGAATCCTCTTCGATCCTGATATACTCCAGACCTGTATCCTTATCTGTTTGCTTGTTTAATTCAATTTCTGCTGCAGAATAAGTTGTTGCCTCATCCTCTGCAAAAACAGAAAGTGGAGTTGCAGCAATAAAGACGAAGGTTAAAAGAATCGCCATTAAGCCGCAAAGCGGTTTTTTAAATGCTGTCATAAAAACGCATCCTTCCCAAATTGTGTTTAAATTAACCGTAAAAAGATAATTGAAATCCACATTACAGATAGAGTTATTATAATATAAATACCCGTAGTTGTCAACTTAACTACGGGCTTTATAATTACCAAAAATTATATATTTTTTATGTGTAATATGCTATTGAAGGTCAGTTATACGCTTCGGCAGATCGGACTGTATTTTCAAGAAGCATTGTTATGGTCATGGGTCCAACTCCACCGGGGACAGGTGTAATGAACGATGCCTTTTCAAAAACCTCATCGTAGCATACGTCTCCGCAAAGCTTCCCCTCTTCATTTCTGTTCATACCAACGTCGATAACAACTGCACCCTCTTTAACCATATCTGCAGTAACAAAGCCCGCCTTACCTACTGCGGCCACAAGGATATCTGCAGTAAGGCATTCTTCCTTAAGATTAGCTGTTCTGGAATGACAAATTTCCACTGTGCCGTTTTCTTTTAAAAGAAGCATTGCCATTGGCTTGCCGACGATATTACTCCTGCCGATAACAACACACTTTTTGCCACTTACGGAAATATTGTAAAACTTAAGCATTTCCATAATTCCTGCAGGTGTACAGGGCAAAAAGGTATAATCACCTATCATAATATGTCCAACGTTAAAGGGATGGAAGGCATCCACGTCCTTTTGTGGATTAATGTTGTTTATAACGACCTGCTCGTCAATATGTGCAGGTAACGGCAACTGACAAAGAATGCCGTTGACCTCTGCCTTATTGTTAAGCTCATTAATTAAATCAAGAAGCTCCTGCTGTGTTGTTTGCTCAGGAAGAGCATACTCATAAGATATAACTCCTATTTCCTCGCAGCCTTTTTTCTTGTTGTTGACGTAAACCCTTGAAGCACTGTTGTTGCCAACGATAATAACTGCAAGTCCTACCTGTTTACCTGCCTTGTTCAAAGCAGAAACTCTCTTTTTTAGTTCCTCTCGTTTTGCTTGAGAAACAAGCTTTCCGTTAATTATTTCAGCCATTTTTATCATCCTCGTTCTTAGGTTTTGGGATTTTCACTTTTCTTGATTGCTTTTCAGCCTGTTCCTTGGCTTCTTTTTCTGCCCTTATTTCACTCAAAAGCTTACCTGCATCTGCAGGGAAATAATCTACACCCTCTATCGGTTGAGGATTTTTGTGAAGCTTGATAAGCTTGACGGCAAGAATAACGGCACACACGACAACCACGACAACAGACAGTGCCTGAGATACTCTGATATCCGTGTTACCGATATAGAGACTGTCTGTTCTCAAGCCCTCGAAAATCGCTCTGCCTGTGCCGTACCATATACCGTAGCAAAGGAAAAGCTGACCGCTGAATTTTCTGAACTTTTTGAGGATGAGATACAGTAAGCCGAAGCCTACCATACACCAGGCAAATTCATAGAAAAACGTTGGATGAACGTAAAGATTATTGGCGTCAATAAAGGCGCCTGTGTCCGGAACACCTTCAAGCCCGTATTTTTCGGGATGAATGGAAATATATTCCTTTACCTTGTCGCTCATCATACCGTAATTGCCGTTTGTAAATATGCCGAAGGCTTCTTGATTTGCATAGTTTCCCCATCGGCCAATGCCTTGACCGATAAGAAGGCTCATACCTACAAGGTCAAGAAGATTATAGAAGTTCAGTTTTTCCACCTTGCACGTAATGAAGGCTGCAATAATACCACCTATAATACCACCGTAAATGGCAAGACCGCCGTTCCATATTTCAAAAATACTGCCTATATTTTCACTGTAGTAATCCCAACGGAACGCAACGTAATACGCTCTCGCGCCAATGATACCACCGAGGCTGCCGTATATGAGAACATCTACCATTTTTGATAAATTCATTCTCCATTTATACGCTATTCTGCCGCCGAAAAGCACTGCAAGAATATAGCCGAACGCGATAATTATACCGTACCATCTGATTTGTATAAAGGTGGAGCCTATATAAAACTCGCAAAAAACAGATGAAACATCAAAGCCTGACACAATGCCACCGAAATATACTCTGGCAAAATCAGCAAACCATTCCATAAAACGCCTCCTATGTAAAGTCCCGAAAAGGACTTGTTACGTTAATTTTTGCTGCAAACGACTGATAAAACAGTTTTATCATCTTCAAAAGAAGACTCAAGAATACCGTTAACGTATTCAAGTGTCAGCTCTTTGATAACCTGAAACTCCGAGAAAAGCTCCTCTTTTTCAAAATGAGATACAACAAGGCCGTTTGCAACGGTATCAATATCGGAAAAAGCACGAACTGTTTTGCCGTACTGCTTCTTTCTTACTGCTTCGAAATCCTCTGAGGATATACCGTTTTTCTTGAGCAGAGCTGCTGTTTTTTTAATTCTTTCTGCAACCTCACGAGGATTACAGGACTCTCCTGAAAACATATTGACGGCATAATTATAACCGTTGAAGTATTCTGCAGAGAAAGAATTGTTGATAAGCCCGTCATCAAGAAGCTCCTTATATAAAGGTGACATCTGCCCTGCAAGAACATCAAGAATTATATTCTTTGCAACCTCTTGCTCAAGACTCCTTTCAGGAGTGGAGTAGGACTCCTTGTAGCCAAAACAGAAAACAGGTGTTGCAACAGGTAGATACTCCTCCACGTAATCGTTTACAATACCTTCAGGTTCATCTAAAAAGGCTCTTTCTACAGTTACGTTTTCGTCGCTTTCAAGAAGCCTGTCGGCAACCTCAAGCACCTCTTCCACAGTTAATTTACCTGCAACGGCAAGTGCCATATTTGATAAATTATAGAAGGTTTCGTAGCAAGAAAACAGCATTTTTGCAGTTATTTGCGAAATTGAATCCTTGGTGCCTGCAATATCAATTTTTACAGGATGATTATGATACATGGCACCAAGCATATTGAAGAGACATTCCCAATCAGGAGAATCCTTGTACATATCAATCTCCTGGCCGATTATCCCCTGTTCTTTTTGTACTGTTTCCTCTGTGAAATAAGGATGTCTGACAAAATCGAGAAGAATCTCAAAATTCTCCTTGAAATGACCTGTACAGGTAAACAAATAACAAGTTCTGTCAAAGCTTGTGTAAGCGTTGGCAGAGGCACCTGTTTTTGCGTAACGCTGAAATGCATCAAGCTCCTCGCTCTCAAAAAGCTTGTGCTCAAGAAAATGAGCCGTACCTGCAGGAATCTCAATGAAATCCGACTTGTCACTACGCTTGAAGCGTGTATCTATAGAGCCGTATTTTGTGCCGAAAACCGCATAGGTAGAAGTGTATTCCTCTTTGGGATAAACAAATATTTTTAAACCGGATTTATGCTCAATATCGTAATAGCCTTCGCCAAGAACTTCGTTTTCGACGTATTTTATTTTATTTTCACTCATCCTGTGCACCTTCTTCCGCTATTCCTTCAAGCATAAATACAGTATCGAGAGTTACGTCCTGCGCTGCAGCAATAATATCCTCTCTCGTTACCTTTTTGAACTCCTCAATAAACTCCTCAGGGTACTTATACGAACCGGAAACACATTGAGACATAAACCAATAATCCAATGCTTCCGGACTGTCTGTTACACTTTTGAAGCTATCCTCAAGAGCTTTTACGGAAAAATCAATATCATCCTGGGTAAAAGAACCGTTTTTAACGTCTTCAAGCTGCTGAAGAATAGCCTGCTTTGCTTTTTCCTCGTTGAAGCTCTCTATACCGCTTTGAACAAGCATTATGCCCTTTGCACGAATCATACGAGCAGAGCAATAATAGCAAAGACTCATTTTTTCTCTTACAACTGTAAAAAGCTTGGAATGAGGACTACCACCGAACAAATCCACCATAACTCTGCGTGAAGCGTAGTTGTCGTCACTGTTTTTCATTCCTAATCTGAAGCCCATTACAAGCTTACCTTGTTTAACAGGCTCCTGCTCCTTTACGTACTGTACGTCCTCTGCTCTTTCAACAAAAAGCGTATGATTTTCTACAACGGAACGATGGATACCTGTTACGTAATCTGAAAAGCTCTTAAGAACTGCAGACGAATCTGTGTTACCACTGACACAAACTATTATTTTTGAATTTTTGAGAATATTACAATAGGCGTTATATAAGCTTTCAGGCGTAATTTTTTCTATGGATTCAACGTCACCGAAGCGATGGATACCATAGGCTTCCTCGGAGAACATAATCTCCTCGCATCTGTTTTTGGCGTAGGATCTTTTGTCGCTCTGTTCTGCAAAAAGACGCTCTGCCAATAATCTTTTTTCGCTTTCAACGTCTTTTTCCGAAAAAGCGTTATTGCTAACGTTAGGTGCAAAAACAAGCTCAAAAAGGAGCTTACTGCACTCTGAGGCTATAATTTCATCATCAAGAGCAAATCTGTCGTCTATAGCAGAAATTTCTATTTTAAGAACTTGATTTTCACCTGTTTTTGACACGTCTGCAACAAGTGCTGCGCCGTAAAGATTTGCAAGCTTTCTCTCAATGCTTGTAAGGTCGGGATACTTCTTTGAGGAACGGCACAAAACGTTGGGAACCAAGGCGTTAAGCGATGCATTCTCGTCAAGAGGCATTACGAAATTTACAGAAACACAAGATGACTTGAAGCCTTCTGCAAAAATCGTGCAGAATTCAATACCCTTTGAAAGCTCCTTTTTATTGAAGGTATATTTCACATTATCACATCCGAAAACATCATTATTTAAATCAGCTTTCAGTATTTTATCATATTGTGGCAAATGTTTCCATAGTTTTTTATTAATTTTCATAATTTATCTCCTTTCTAAGTTTAGTTTTACAACTCCTTGCGTTTTTAACACACTAAATATAATTATTATATATATTTCAAACTATATAACCATTGACAAACTAAATACCTTGTGATAATATACTTGAGTTGAAAAACATTTATTTTCAAAGGAGAATACAAATGTCAGGACATTCAAAATGGAGCACCATTAAGCGTAAAAAAGAAAAAATCGACGGTGCAAGAGCAAAGGTATTTACAAAAATAGGCCGTGAGATTGCAGTTGCAGTTCGTGAAGGCGGACCTGATCCTGCAGGTAACTCAAAGCTTAAGGACGTTATTGCAAAGGCAAAAGCAAACAACGTGCCTAACGATAATATTGAAAGAATTATTAAAAAGGCTGCCGGTGAAGGCGACTCAACAAACTACGAAGAGATTATCTATGAGGGCTACGGCCCTTGCGGTGTTGCAGTTGTTGTAAAGGCGCTTACAGATAACCGTAACCGTACTGCAGGTGACGTGCGTCACTATTTCGATAAATTCGGCGGTAATATGGGTACGTCCGGCTGTGTTATGTTTATGTTCGACTACTACGGCGTTATCATTATTGAGCGTGAAGGCGTGGAAGAAGATAAGCTTATGGAGGATGCAATCGAATGCGGTGCTATCGACTTCATCACAGACGAGGAAGAAATCTTCGAAATCAGAACTGATCCTAACGATTTAGGTGCAGTTACAAGTGACCTTGAAGCAAAGGGCTACAAATTCGTTAGCAGCGAAACGGCGTATATCCCACAAACGTATACAAGAATCGAAGATCAGGACAACATGAAGGGCATGAGCAAAATGCTTGATATGTTTGACGATAACGACGATATTCAGGACGTTTGGCATAACTGGGAAAACGAAGACGAATACGAAGGCTGATTTTTACTTCATAAGTATTGATTTTTCATTTATTTTAATATATAATATATACGCTCTTAAATTTACGCTCAATTCGGTCATGCAACGAGTGGGTCCTGTGCGACGGGGCACCGTGAACCATGTCAGGCGGGGAACCGAGCAGCATTAAGCGGACCGTCCTGTGCGCCACAGTCCGCCTGCTCGTTGTGTGACCGAGTTGAGCGTAATTTTTATACGAGGTGAGAATATTGTACAGAGCATTATACAGAAAATGGAGACCGCAGGTTTTTACAGACGTTTCAGGTCAAGGTCATATTACCGATACCCTGCAGAACGAAATATCTACAGGCCGTCTTTCACACGCATATCTTTTTACCGGTTCCAGAGGTACCGGTAAGACCTCTTGTGCAAAAATTCTTTCAAAGGCGGTTAACTGCCTTAATCCACAAAACGGAAACCCTTGTAACGAGTGTGAGATATGCCGTGGTATTGATGATGGCTCCATACTTGACGTAACGGAAATTGACGCAGCAAGTAACAATAGTGTTGACAATATCCGTGACCTGAGAGACGAGGTTAATTTCACTCCTGCATCTGCTAAGTACAGAGTTTATATTATCGACGAGGTGCATATGCTTTCGTCAGGTGCCTTCAACGCTCTGTTAAAAACTCTTGAGGAGCCACCTGCTCACGTACTGTTTATTCTTGCAACAACAGAGGTTCACAAGCTTCCCGCAACTATTCTTTCCCGTTGCCAAAGATTTGACTTCAGACGTATTCCGTCTGAGGATATTGCCGCAAGACTTGCGACGGTTGCAACAAACGAAAAGCTTCAGCTGAGCGACGACGCTGCTCTGCTTATTGCACGTATATCCGACGGTGCATTGAGAGACGCTTTGTCTATATTAGATCAATGTGCAGGCTACAACGAGCCTATTACGGTAACGACCGTAAGCAAGGCTGCAGGTCTTCTCGGCAAGGATTACTTATTTGAGTTATCCGATGCTATACTTTCTCAGGATAGCTCTACAATACTGAATATTATTGACAGGCTTCACTCTTCCTCCTGTGATATGGAACGACTTATGAGCGAGCTTGTTAACCATTTCAGAAATATTATGATGGCAAAAACAACAAAAGCACCTGAAAAATTCATCGTGTGTACACCTGAAGAATTAGAGCGTTATAAAGCAAATGCCCAAAAAATAACTAACGGCGCCGTGCTTTATATTATGGAGACTCTATGCAAGGAAGTTGCTCAATTAAAATACAGTGCTCATCAAAGAGCGCAAACAGAAGCAGTTCTCATACGGCTTTGTTCCCCTGCTCTGTCTACAGATAACGCTGCTATAGTACGCAGAATAGATGAGTTAGAAGCACAATTGATGCTCATTAAGGCTCAAGGCATACAAGTAGCGGCTCCCACCTCGCAGGTCAAGGAAGCAGCTGTTATTCCACAGGTCAAGGAAGCTGCCTCTGTCACAAAAGAAGAGGTTGCCCCTATAAACGAGCCGACAGAAATATCGGAGTCTGAAGCAGTACAGTACGACGTTCCTTTTGAGGAATTTGACGAGGATCCAATGGATGCTCCTTTTGACGAGCCTGCAGAGGAAACGGTTACACCTGCTCCTGTTACTCAAGAGGTTGCTCCCGAGACACCTCAAAAGCCTATAGATACAGGCGTTGTATCGGAATCCGATAATGCTCTGCCCTTTGCATCCTGGGAGAATACTCTTAATCAGCTTGCACTTATTAACAAGCCTCTTCATCCCATGCTTATGGGCTCGGTAGCATACAGAGCAGGAAACACAGTGTTTATAAAAGCCAAAAACACAGTATTTCCTCAAATGTTTAAAATCAAGGACAACGTAGACTCAATTGCTACTGCTTTGATGAGAGCAACCGGTGAAAATCTTAAACCTGCTTTATATAACGACGGCGCCTCACCTGCTATTGATGAAGGTGCTGAGCCTATAGATGCGTTTATATCAAAGCTGAAAAAACATCAAATTGATTTCTTCGTTGAAGAATAAAAAATAAAAAAGGACGGTAGAATATAATGAAAGCAAGAATTCCAAACCAAGGCGGTAACTCACAGGCTGCAATGATGAAAAAGCTTCAGGATATGCAGGCTGAAATGGCACGCACTCAACAAGAGGTTGAAGAGGCAGAATATTCAGCAAGTGCAGGTGGTGGCGCAGTTGAGGTAAAGGTTAACGGTAAGCACGAGGTGCTTGAGGTTAATATTCAGCCCGACGTTGTTGACCCTGAGGACGTAGAGATACTTTCAGATATGATTATGGCTGCAACAAACGAGGCAATTCGTAAGGCTATTGATACTATGGAGCAGAGAATGGGCAACGTTACAAGCGGACTCGGTCTTCCTGCAGGCTTTGGTTTCTGATATGGCATACGACGTAGCAGCACTTGAAAAGTTAATTGAGCAGTTTCAAAAAATACCTTCAATCGGCAGAAAAACTGCACAAAGAATGGCTTTCCACGTGCTTGATTTAACAGACGAGCAGGCAAAGGAATTTGCCGACGCTATAATAGACGCTCACACAAAGATACACCATTGCACTCTTTGTCATAACCTTACGGAAAACGAGCTTTGTCCCATTTGTGCAAGTGCTAACAGAGACCACTCCACAGTATGCGTTATGGAAGAGCCTCGCGACGTGCTTGCCATGGAGCGCACAAGAGAATTCAAGGGCGTATACCACGTGCTTCACGGCGCAATATCTCCAATGAACGGCATTGTCCCTGAACAGCTTACAATAAAAAGTCTTGTTGAAAGAGCTGCCTCCGGTGAAATTACAGAGGTCATTATGGCAACCAATCCTACAATCGAAGGCGACACAACGGCAATGTATATCAGTAAGCTTATAAAACCCTTCGGTGTTAAGGTAACAAGACTTGCATACGGTATACCCGTTGGTGCAGATATTGAATATGCCGACGACGTTACTCTTATGAGAGCGCTCTCCGGCAGAAGCGAACTATAAAAGAAAGGACTGAATAGTTGTGGCAAAGCAAGAAAATAAAACAGTTGCACAGAACAAAAAAGCGTACCACGACTATTTTGTTCTTGAAACGTATGAGGCAGGTATTGAGCTTTTTGGCACGGAAATAAAATCTGTAAGAGCCGGTAAGCTTAACCTTAAGGAATCCTGGTGCAACGTTGTAAACGGTGAAATGCTTGCTAACGGCATACATATTTCACCTTATGAATTAGGAAACAGATTTAACAAGGATCCTTTGAGACCAAAAAGACTTCTTTTGCACAAAAAAGAAATTATGCGTCTTATGGGCGAGGTTAAGCAAGATGGCTGTGCCCTTATTCCCCTTTCCGTTTATTTCAACGAAAGAGGAAAGGCTAAAATGCTTATAGGTCTGTGCAAAGGTAAAAAGAATTACGATAAAAGAGAAACAGAAGCAAAGCGTGACGCAGAGCGTAACATTGAACGTGCCGTAAAGGAATATGGAAGATAAGCTATGATAAAAACATGTGTTCAATGCGGAAAAACTTTTGCAATATCTGATTCCGAGATAAATTTCTACAAATCAAAAAATTTATCTATACCAAAAAGATGTAAAGATTGCAGAAAGCAAAATAAAGGCGCCAAAGGCGCTCACAAAGAAAAACGACACTCAAACCAACAGCAATACAAAAGCTATTATGTTAATCAGGGTGATGCAAAAAGCCTTTCTGCTGTTATAATCGCTTTTATTGTTACAGTTGTTGCCATTGTTCTTAAGGCAGATCACGCTTTTGTAATAGCAATAGCTGCTACAGCAGTTTTCACAGCCATAAAATACATAATCAGCTTATTCAATAACAGGGTATTCGTTCAGGAATTTGATACATCAATTTACCAATACACCTTTTATGATACCGCTTCTATGGTTAAGCATTATGTAAAACACGGAAAACAAACGGGCTCAAGCAGCATGGAGGATTACCTTTATAAAGCTAATATGGTTATCATAAGTAAAGGCAACCTCACAAAAAAGCAATTGGAAGATAACGATACAATCTTCTACAATCCTAAAACAAATGAGCTTGCTGTTATTGCAAAAGCAGGATATGTAAGAACATATTTCATTGCAAGCGACAAATACTTTGATAAACAGTAATAATATGTATTCAACCATCGGTTTATACAATATACCGTAATAATCAACCAACAGTTTATTGAATTCTACGTGTTTCAACCTTTGTTATCTTCATTTCCAAGACCTAAGAGGTTAAAATGAAGATGCAATAAACGGTACAGTCGTACCGAAAGGAGAATATACAATGTCATTATTCGGTAAAAAGAAAAAAGTTGAAAACGAGGAACCTATACAGGATGCTACAAATGAACCTGTTATAACCGACTACGAGGATAAAGGTACAATAGGTTCACGAATTGCACAAGGAAGAAAAGCCAAGGGTTACACACAGGAAGAATTTTCTCAACTGCTTAATGTTACGGCACAAGCAGTTTCAAAATGGGAAAACGATTTATCCTGCCCTGATATTCAGCTTCTGCCTCAGATTGCAAGCATACTTGGTGTTACAACCGATGAGCTTTTGACGGGAGTTAAAGCAAATCAAGGTGAAGCTACACCAAAAACAGAACCATCAATTAATACTGATACAAGTAATTTGAGAATAACCATTAACGTTGTAAAGCCCGGTCAAAATCCGGTAAATGTTACCCTCCCATTTTCAATGGTTAAAAACTTTGCTAAAATAGGTAACGGCATCTCCGGCATAATAGGCAACGGAGCAATTGATAACGTTAAGTTTGATGAAATACTTGAATTAGTTGAAAACGGTGCAACCGGCGAAATACTCAACGTTGTAGCAGATGATAACACAGTAGTATCAATAAAAATTCAATAACGTTACATACATCTACTCATCAATTAAGATGAGTAGATGTGAAATAAAATAAATAATAGTCTTATATTAGTATCCATTCATATTTCACCTTTCGCTTAAATATATCCAATATATGGGGATGAAAGGATTTCGACGGGGATTTTGAACCGTTATAAGCGAGCAGAGGCGTGGTACCGCTTTAAAAACCACACTTTTAAAAATAACTGACAATAATAAAACAGTTTTAGCAGCTGCTTAAGTCAGCTGCCGTTCTTACCGAGACTACCGCGACTTGGATAAGAGCGTCATTTAGCGGTGCACGTGAATAAAGGAGAGCCTTGTACTTTATCACGGTCTAAAGGGCTACCAAGAAATCAAGCCTGTTTACCGGCGTCTTTTCAAGGGAATTACAAAAGATAAACTACGCTCGTAGAAAGTTTCGGGAATAGATTTTCGGACATGGGTTCGACTCCCATCATCTCCACCAATAATTGTAGTCTTACCTTTAGGTAAGACTACAATTTTTTTGTGTAAAAGAACAACTTGGGAGTCGAACCCATAGTCCATCTTGCGTCGGTTCGCCTTGGCGGAGACGCAAGGGACATATAATGCGACGGTTTGCGTAGCAAACGTACTCGTGCGGAGCACGACTCCCATCATCTCCACCAATAATTGTAGTTTTACCTTTAGGTAAGACTACAATTTTTTTGTGTAAATGAATAACTTGGGAGTCGAACCCATAGTCCATCTTGCGTCGGTTCGCCTTGGCGGAGACGCAAGGGACATATAATGCGACGGTTTGCGTAGCAAACGTACTCGTGCGGAGCACGACTCCCATCATCTCCACCAAAAAAGACGATTCTTCGGAATCGTCTTTTTTTATCCATTGCGAAGCAAT
>X40_Bactrian_Camel__coassemble_82_pt1 | contig 18672 bp, 16 predicted proteins | sample X40_Bactrian_Camel__metabat2_low_PE_002 | metagenome-assembled genome bin X40_Bactrian_Camel | reverse complement strand
GTTATAAAACTTGCAAAAAGCTCAAAGGCAGTTAAAGAGATAATTAACGAATCCAAGCCCGACGTAGCAATCGGTTTTGGCGGCTACGTTAGTGGGCCTGTTATAAGAATGGCAGCTAAAATGGGCATTCCAACTGCTATTCACGAGCAAAATGCATATCCCGGTGTTACAAACAAAGCGTTAGCTGAGCAGGTTGACGTGGTGATGCTTACTGCAGAAGAGGCTAAGGCTCATCTTAAATGTAAAAACGAGCCTATTGTTACAGGTCTTCCTATCCGTGGAGAGATTCTTGAAGCTGATCCCGTTTTATCACGTGAGGAGTTAGGCTTTAACGAAAAGCCTATTATTCTTTCAATGGGTGGCTCCTTAGGTTCAAGAGAAATAAACAAGGCTATTGTAGACGTTGTAGCACAGCATATGCTCGATGAGGACTACAATTACATAGTTTCAACAGGTCAAAATGGTGTTTGGGTACCTGATAAATTACGTGACAGAGGCATTAATATAGAGAGTGCCCGTAACCTTCAGGTAAGACCATATATTAACGATATGGCAAGATGCCTTTCTGCTGCAGATATCGTTATTTGCCGTGCAGGTGCATCTTCTCTTTCGGAGATTCAGGCTTTAGGTAAGCCTTCTATTCTTATTCCTTCACCAAACGTTACCGAGAATCATCAGTATCATAATGCTATGGCTCTCGTTAACAAGGGCGCAGCTCTTATTATTGAGGAGAAGGATTTGTCAGGCACAATACTTAACAACGCAATCGTTGGTTTGCTTAGCGATAAAAATAAGCTTGATACCATAAGCAAAAACGTTCGCTCTATGGCAGTGGTTGATGCCACAAGCCGTATTTGTGATATCGTTTTAGACTTGATTAAGCAATAAATCAGCTAATAAATCAGCCTTTAAATTAACCAAATAACTTATATTGCATAGTATGTAGCGTTAAGTTCTTTTTAGACGGAAGGAGTAACGCTATATGCAAGGCTTTGTTGTTAACGGTGGCAGACGTATAAGCGGAAGTATAAACGTGCAGGGCTCAAAAAACAGTGCGTTGCCTATACTTGCCGCAACTCTGCTTGTGAAAGGGCAAAGTGTTATACATAACGTACCTGATTTATCAGATATAAAATGCACTTTGAAAATTTTACGGAAATTAGGCTGCAGTATTCAGCAAGAAGGCTCAACTGTTATTATAGACAGTACAGAGGCTTGTGGCTGTGAGATACCTGTGGAGCTTATGAGGGAAATGCGCTCATCCGTAATTTTTCTCGGTGCCTTAATAGCAAGGCATAATAAGGCGGTGCTTTGTGCTCCGGGCGGTTGTGAAATCGGCTTGAGGCCTATAGATTTGCATCTTTACGCCGTAAAGCGTCTCGGTGTCAACGTAGAGGAAAGCTTCGGTCAGCTTATATGTACTGCACCGAAAGGGCTTTCTGCAAATAAAATAACCTTCTCCTTCCCAAGCGTAGGTGCAACGGAAAATGCAGTGCTTACCTCAGTTTTTGCTAAAGGCAAAACGCTTATCGTCAACGCTGCAAGAGAGCCCGAGATTATAGATTTGTGCGATTTTCTCAATAAATGCGGAGCAAAAATTGTTGGTGCAGGTGAGAGCATAATAACCGTAGAAGGTGTTACACGTCTTTACGGTACTCATCATAGCGTTATTTGTGACAGGATTGCCGCCTCAACCTATCTTGTAGCAGGTGCCGTCACAGGTGGCGACGTGGAGCTTTTAAACACCAATCCCGTTCATCTTAATTCAGTTTTACCTCTTCTTGAGGAAGCAGGGTGCGATATCAGAATAAGGTGCAGGTCGGTCAGACTCAAGGCAGGTAATCGCCTTAAAAGAATTGATAAAATCATTACACAGCCTTATCCCGGCTTTCCAACAGACGCTCAGGCATTATTTACCACTCTTGTGTCTGTTGCCGAGGGTACAAGTGTAATTGTAGAAAATATATTCGAAAGTCGCTTTAAGCACGTTCCTGAACTTTTGCGAATGGGCGCACACGTAAGGGCAGAGGGCAAGGTGGCAGTTGTGGACGGTGTAAGCCGTCTGTACGGCGCCGACGTTCAGGCACAGGATTTGCGTGGTGGTGCCGCTCTCGTTCTGGCAGGCTTGTGCGCACAAGGTGTAACTAACGTAACAGGAACAGAATTTATAGACAGAGGGTACGCAGATTTTGAAAACGTTCTGTGTTCTCTTAATGCAGACGTTTACAGAAAGGTAAATCAAAATGGAACAAAGAAAAAACCGTGCTCGTAAAGGTTCCTCAACAAAAATAATTCCACCGAAGAAGCAATCGGAGAATCTTTCACGGGACGAAGTGCGTTCTATCAACAAAAAGAAACTGAAAAGAAAACGCAAAATGAAAAAAGCAGCAGCTCTTATTGCTTTGGCTCTCGTTATTGTTTGTATAAGCGTTATTCTTGTTCTGACAGTTTTCTTTAAGGTCAACAAAATAGTTATTTCAGGTCCCGACGTGTATCCCGATAACAAGATAATTGAGCAAAGCAATATCGAATTAGGCTCAAGCCTTTTCGGTGTCAACGAAAAGGAGCTTAACGAGCTTCTTACGCAGAGATTACCTTATATAAAGAGCGTCAAAATAACAAGGAAGCTACCTGATACCGTTAACGTTCAGATTACGTCAACTACAGAGATTGCGGCAGTATCATACGGCACAGGCTACGTTCTCGTAGACGAAACAGGCAAGGTCCTCAACAAAGCCTCAACTGAGGTAAAGGATGGCGTTGCCGTAGTAAACGGAGTGAAGGTAAAGTCCTGTGACGAGGGTAAGGTCATTTCTTTTGATTCTGAGGAAATAACGGGAAATTTCATTTTACTTATACAGGAAATCAAATCAAACGGACTTGAAGGCATTACGGAAATTGTTCTTGCAGATAATAAGGAATTCAAGGCAGTTTACGATAATCGCATTATTATAAAATTCGGCTCAATGGATGACCTTGAGGTGAAAATCCAACGGGCAAAATATGCTATTGATAAGGAAAATCAGAATAACCCGTATTATGAAGGTGTGCTTGATTTACAGTACGAATCACAGTATCATTTCAGTCCCGGCACAGAGGAAGAGCTTACAATTTCTCCCGAATTCGTGACCGATGAGGACGGTAAAGTTTTAACCGATGAGTACGGCAATTTCGTCACTCATCCTTCTACTACAACAGTAGAAGGTGAGCAAGAGGAGGAATAGTAGTCATTATTTGATTGCTTTCCTGATTTTATTAGGTAAATATTAGGTAAATCCCTTAAAAAATACAAAAAAATACTTGCTATTGTCAAAATACTATGTTAAAATTTAAGAGATATAGTATGTATAACTATCAATGTATATAAAGTTGAATTTGGAGGAATTAAAATGAACTTTGAAATTTCCAATGATTTTGAAGAAGTTACCCAGATTAAAGTAATCGGTGTCGGTGGTGGCGGCGGAAACGCTATTAACCGTATGGTTAGTTCAGGTGTTCAGGGCGTTGAGTTTGTTGCCGTTAATACAGATAAGCAGGTGCTTACCTTCTCAAAGGCTACACACAAAATCCAAATCGGTGAAAAGGTTACAGGTGGCCGTGGTGCAGGTGCCCGTCCTGAGATGGGCCTCAAGGCTGCAGAGGAGAGCAGAGAGGCAATCGTTGACGCTCTCAACGGTGCAAATATGGTATTTATCACTGCAGGTATGGGTGGTGGCACAGGTACAGGTGCTGCTCCTGCTATTGCAGAAATTGCAAAGAGCAACGGTATCCTTACAGTTGGTATCGTTACAAAGCCTTTCGCTTTCGAGGGCAAAAGAAGAATGCAGCAGGCAGAGGCAGGTATTGCAGAGCTTGCACAGCACGTAGATAGCCTTATCGTTATCCCTAACGAAAGACTTAAGCTCGTTTCCGATCAGAAGATTACATTTGCAAACGCTTTCGACGTTGCAGACGACGTTCTTCGTCAGGGTGTTAAGAGCATTTCAGAGCTTATCAAGGTTCCCGGCCTTATTAACCTTGACTTTGCAGACGTTACTGCAGTTATGAAGGATGCAGGTCACGCTCATATGGGTGTTGGTCGCGCAACAGGTAAGGAAAAGGCAGAAGCAGCAGCAAACGCAGCAGTTTCAAGCCCTCTTCTTGAAACAACTATCCAGGGTGCAAAGGGCGTTATCATTAGCATTACCTCTTCTGCAGACATTACTCTTGATGACGTTGACGTTGCAGCAAGCATCATCGCTGAGTCTGCAGACGCAGATGCAAACATCATCTTCGGTGTTGCATTCGACGAGAAGCTTGAGGATGAAATGGTTGTTACCGTTATCGCAACAGGCTTCGGCACAGATTCAAACGGTATTGCTAACAAGTCAGGCGCTGCTCTTTCATCAGATAGCTTTGCTCCTGTTGAGGAAGCAGAGGATGAAGATATCGTTGATATCCTTGGTCTTTTCAAGAAATAATTCAATAAATTTTTCGAGGTGCATTTGTGAAAAACAAATGCACCTTTTTTTGTTATTCTGCTTGATTTTACTATATAAATGGTATACAATTAGATTTGTATATTACCCTATAGACAGGAAGTGTTTTTTGATGAGAAAAGAATCAGCAAAAATTGGTTTTATCGGAATCAGCGGTAGAGGTTCCGGTATGTTGGAGTTACTTTTACAGGTAGAGGGCGTTACTGTTCCCGCAGTTTGCGACCTTATCCCCGAAAGAGCAGAAAGAGGTATCGAAATCGTTGAAAAGGCAAACAACAAGGAGTATCCTGTTCACGCTTATCTTGATTACAAAGAGATGTTTGCAAACGAGGAGCTTGATGCAGTTGTTGTTGCTACAACCTGGATTACACACGCTATGATTGCTATTGACGCAATGAACGCAGGCTTGCACGTTGGTATGGAGGTTGGCGGCGCAGCTTCTATTGAAGAGTGCTGGGAAATGGTACGCACAAGCAAACGTACAGGCAAGATTTGTATGCTTCTCGAAAACTGCTGCTACTGCAGAAACGAGATGGCAGTTTTCAATATGATTCGCAAAGGCTTGTTCGGTGAAATAGTACATATGGAGGGTGGCTACCGTCACGATCTTCGTGATGAGATTTGCCTCGGTAGAGAAAATATTCACGGCAGACTCTATAACTTTATTCACCGTAACGGTGAGGTTTATCCAACTCATCAGTTAGGCCCTATTGCAAAGGCATTAAATATTAACAGAGGTAACCGCTTCCTTACAGTTAACTCTGTTGCAAGTAAGGCTCGTGGTCTTCATCAGTGGATTAAGGATAACAAGGGTGAGGAGTATGACCTTTATAACACAAACTTTAACTGTGGCGATATTGTAACCACAATCATCAAGTGCGCAAACGGTGAAACAATTAAGCTTACCCACGATTGTTCACTTCCGAGACCTTATACCCGTGACTACGAGGTGCAAGGTACAAAGGGTATCTACTCCGAGCCGGAGGACGGCAAGGGCAGAGTATACTTCGACGGTATGCATCCCGATGACCATAGCTGGACACATAATTGGGACGATTTTGGCCCATGGCGTGAAAAGTACGAGCATCCTCTTTGGGAAGCATACGAAAAAGGTGGCATCAAGGCAGGTCACGGCGGTATGGACTACCTTATCCTTTCCTCATACGTAGATAGCGTTCTTGAGGGCGAAAAGGCTAATATCGACGTTTACGATACTGCAACCTGGATGGCAATTACCTGCCTTTCAGAGCAGTCAGTTGCAATGGGTGGCGCACCTGTTCCCGTTCCTGATTTCACAAACGGTATGTGGATTGACCGTGAGCCAATCAGACGTGGCGTATACTGTCTTGAAGAGGTTTGCGAAGAGTTTTTTAAAGAGCAAGGAGAAGAATAATGGCTTTTTATATAGGTGTTGACGGTGGCGGTACAAAAACTGCTTACGCGTTATTTGACGGCAACAAGGAGCTTGTTGCACAGTATGAGGGGCCTGCCTCAAACCACGAAAATATGGAGGGCTCTTTCCCTGAAGCTGCAGGTATTATTGCAGACGGCATAAATAATCTTCTCGTTAGTGCAGGCAAATCACTTGCAGACGTAGACGGTATCCTTATGGGACTTGCAGGTATCGACCATCCATATCAGCACGATGCAATGCAGGATGAGTTAGGCAAATTGGGTATCACAGGCTCAAGAATTTATAACGATGGCTTTATTGTAATAAAAGCAGGTGTCGGCAGTGGCGCAGGTATTGGCTACAACTGTGGCACAGGTACTTGCTGCAACAGTATAGATACAAACGGCAATATGCTCCAGATTGGTGGCTTTGACGTGCTTTCAGGTGACAAGGGCAACGGACATTGGGTTGGCAACCAAGCCTTCAGAATTATGTACGATCAGCTTTGCCTCGGTAAATCAAAATCACTTATTACAGATTATATGAAGGAAAAAGCAGGTATCTGCGACAGAGCAACTCTTCTTGATTCTATTGCAGTTCTTGAAAGTGAGGATGAAGGTGAGGCTTTCCTTCGTAAGCTTATCGTATCCTTCTTCGACGCTGCAAACAACGATGATGAAGAGGCTCTCAAGGTTATTGAGGAGATGGCTCAGCGTGGTGCAGATTATATCTGTGGCCATATTAACGCAATGACCTTTGATTGCGACGTTATTAACGTTGTTCTTTCAGGCTCTGTTCACACTAAGCTTCCGTCTCACAGGTACACAGAGCGTATGGCTCAGCTTGTAGAGGAAAGAACAGGCAGAAAATTTAATTTTACAAAGCTTAATTGTGCTCCTGTTATGGGATGCATTAACTGGTTAATGGAAGGAATTGATTGATAATGAGAGAAATTAGTGTAACAGTCATCGGTTCAGGCTCCACCTATTGTCCCGAGCTTATTTATGGCTTTATTGAAGCAAAGGATTCTCTTAAACTTAAGAGAGTTGCTTTTATGGATATCGACGAAAGAAAGAGAGAAATCGTTGGTGGACTTTGTGTTCGTATGCTCAAGAGCGCAGGTATAGACTGCCAGGTTGTTATGACAGATGATCTTGACCTTGCTTTGCAGGGCGCAGACTTTGTCGTTACTCAGATTCGTGTCGGTAAGCTTCCTTGCCGTCATATTGACGAGAGCATTCCTCTCAAGCACGATCTCATCGGTCAGGAAACAACGGGTATCGGTGGCTTCTTCAAGGCGCTTCGCACAATTCCTGTAATGGCACACATTGCAGAGCGTATAGAGGCGATTTGTCCTGACGCTTGGCTTATTAACTTTACAAATCCGTCAGGTATTATTTCCGAGTTCCTTATTAATCACACAAACGTAAAAACAATGGGGCTTTGCAACGTGCCTATCGCTATGATAGATGACGTTAAGGCTGCCGTTGGTGAGGACGCAAAGATTACTTATCTCGGTCTTAATCACCTTAGCTGGATTACCTCTGTTAAGGTTAACGGTGAGGAAAAGCTTTTTGATTTATTCGATGATGATTTTGCTCCTACGGTTATGAAAAATATTCACGATGACGGCTTCGATATGGAGTGCCTCAACGCTTGTAAGGGCTTCCCATCATCATATCTTCAGTATTACTATAGCCGTCAGGCAAAGCTTCAGCATCTTAAGGCAGGCTCAAAGAGTCGTGCACAGGTTTGTATGGAGATTGAAGAGGAGCTTCTTAAATTATATAGCGATAACGATCTTGTAATTAAACCTGCTCTTCTTGAAGAGCGTGGTGGCTACAAGTATTCACTTGCAGCAGTATCTCTTATTGATGCAATCGCTAACGATAAGCAAGAGGTACACGTTGTAAACATCAAGAATAACGGCACTCTTAAGTTTATGGATGACGACGATATTGTTGAGATTGCAGCAGTTATCGGTGCAGACGGTGCAAAGCCCGTTGAGGTCGAGGACTTCGATAACCGTCATATCATAAGCCTTATGAGAACGGTTAAATCTTACGAGAAATATACTGTTGATGCAGGTATCTCAGGCTCAGATGAGGCTGCACTCAATGCCCTTATGCTTCATCCTCTTTGTGGTGATTTTGCTCAGGCAAAATCTTGCTTTGAAGAGATGAAGGCTGCTCACAAAAATTATTTACCACAGTTTTTTAAGGATTGACACACGTTAGTGGGCGCAAATAATTCTTTTTAAGAGGTTAATTGTTATGGCAAAAAAAGATAAAGCAAAAAAAAGAATTAAGGAAGAGGTTGTTCCTTACGGTATGACTAGTGCAGAGTATGCAGATGCCGCCTTCAGAAAAAAGGTTACAATTATTATGGGCTGCGTTTTACTTGTATTTCTTATTGGTGTCTCTGCTGTTCTCATAAGCGCTTGGGTTGAAACAGATAAGCACAACAAGGAGTTTGAGGATCAGCAGCAAAGATTCCAGGACGAAAAGGCAGAGGTTCTTGCTCAGCTTAAGGAAATAGATGAAAACGGTGGCACCTTTGAGGACAGAGCAGCAGTAAAAATTACTGTCACCGATGAAAATTTCCAGGACTGGATAACAGTTCTCGATCATTCATATCAAATGTCCGATGATGAGGAGGGCTATGCGGCCTTCAAGGGCGCAACGATTGAGCTTGAAGGGCTTTTTGTTGAGCGTGTGTTCCAGGAAGGGAAATACACAGAGTATTGGGTATACAGACTCCATAAACACGATCACAACGGTGGTCACGATGAGGAAGAGGCTCACGAGCATAGTGAGGAAACTACAGAATTTCCTGTAGGTGAGGCAATTCCTATTGAGGTTATTTTGCTCGACAAGGATGCCGAGATTCCTGAGGACGGTGCTTGGGTTAAGGTTACAGGTGTTGTTGGTCCAAGCAGCAGCATCAGCCTTTCTGCAATCCGTAACGCAGAAATAACCGTTATGGACGAGCACGGTCAAGAATATATACACTAATTTATAGCCATTGGAGTGGGAGCACTTCAATGGCTGTTTTAAAACGAGGCTTTATATGAGTAAATTATTGTCGATTTTAAACGCTGTGAAAGGCACACCACCAACTAAACTGCCTGTTAAAATAAAACGATATATTGCCTCAAGGAAAAAGGTTAACGATAAACGTAACCAAAACCTTGAATCAATACAAAGGGTAGAGGAAAAATATGGTGTAGATTTTGGTGGCTATATACCAACACTTAACAGTAGCCTTGAGGCTTCAGAGCAATGCAACGGCTACGAGGCATCTTATCCTATGCCTAATATATTTAAACTGCTTAATATAAAAGAAGGCGACAGGCTTCTCGACGTTGGTAGCGGAAAAGGCTACGCCATGTACCTTTTTTCAGAGTTTCCTTTTTCAAAAATAGATGGTGTAGAGATAAACGAAGACCTTGTCCGTATTTCACAAGAAAACTTAAACAGAATCTTTCCGGACGAAAAAGATAGATTTACTGTTTTCTGCGATAACGCTCTCACCTTTGCAGGACTTGAAAATTACAATTATATTTATATGTATAATCCTTTTCCACGAGAGGTTGTTGAGCAATTTGCAAGGAGGCTTGAGGAATCTGCAAAAAACAGAACGGGTAAGCTTACCGTTATTTATCAGAATCCTCAAAAAGGCTCTGTATTTGAGCAAAACGGCGTGTTTAAAGCAGTTCTTTGCGTAGACGGAACAGCAGTTTTTGAAAGTAATATATAAGAGGTGTTAATATGAGTAAAGAGAAAAAGGCTAAGAATCCACAAAGAAGAAAGAAGCTTAAAAAAGCACTTTTTATAACTTTTGCGATTATTCTTTGCATTGACGTGGTAACGACAATTGCAAATATTTGTGTAGTAAGCTCCAATGTAAAAATTGCAGGTAACTACGAAAAGATTGATTACAACGGCAATCAGCTTGTTCCTGAAAAGGATGAAAACGGCAATTGGGTGTTTACAACAGATGAAGATTTCAAGGTTGTTCAGCTTACGGATATTCACCTTGGTGGTGGATATATGAGTAAGGGCAAGGACGAAATGGCAATGAGAGCCGTTGCATCTATGCTTACTACCGAGAAGCCGGACCTTGTTGTTGTTACAGGAGATATTGCCTATCCTGTGCCATTTCAGGCAGGTACCTTTAATAACAAAAGTGGTGCAAAGCAGTTTATAACTCTTATGGAAACACTTGGTGTTTACTGGACGGTAAATTTTGGCAATCACGATACAGAGGCGTATAGTTATTACGATAGAGAAAGTATTTCCGACCTTTATTCCGATGAGAGCCTTAAATACTGTTTGTATCAGCCGGGTCCCGATGAGGTAGACGGCTTCGGTAATCACACAATCGAGGTAAAAAACTCCAATGGTATAATTACACAGGCGCTTGTAATGCTTGATTCTCATTCATACACAGATGGGGATTTCCTCGGCATTTTCTGGAAATACGATAATATTCATCAAAATCAGGTAGACTGGTATAAAAGTGAAATTCAGCGTATGAATAAGGAAAATACAAATGCCCTCAAGGCAAATAATGTTGAAGAGGGTAGTGAGGCATGGAAAAACTTTTCAACAGTAAAAAGTCTTTGCTTTTTCCATATTCCTCTTGTAGAGGCAAGGGACACCTGGCTTGAGCTGGAAGCAAACGGCTTTAAGGATACAGATACTGCAAAGTACGTAGATGGTATTATCGGTGAGCAAGGCACACGTATTTACTGTGGTATAGGCGAGGATGAGTTGTTTGAAACAATGGTAGAGATGAACTCAACAAAAGCAATGTTCAACGGCCATGATCACTATAATAACGCCACCTTCTCAAAGAATGATATTATATTCAGCTACGGCTACAGTATAGATTACCTTGCTTATTCAGGCATAAAAGAGGAAGGCTCGCAAAGAGGCTGTACCGTAATTACCTGTAAGCCCGACGCTTCCTTTGAAATTGATAAATATAACTATTATTCAGACAGATATGCAGATAACGGCTTCCAAAAGGAAGAGGTTACAATGCAGTTTGAGGACGTTACGTATCAGGTGCCTCTTGAGGAATAAGTGAAAAATAAAAAATAAAAAAATAAAAAATAAAAATTGCTCCTGTCGGGTTTAACCTGCAGGAGCATTTGTGTTATTGTTATTTATATAGCTTTAATTCTGAAAACTGCAACGCCGTGTGGCTCAACATTTGCCTTAAGACTTTTTTCTTGGATTTGGCTTTCCTTATTCCACAGGTCAGTTATTTCGTACTGCTTTGCAATAGGCAAATCAATATACGCTTCGTTGTGGAGCTTAACAAGAGACAAGTCAAACTCCTTCGTCTTGTCACCTTTGTTAAGGAAGCAAACTGCAAGCTCTCTGTTTTCAAGAGGCTTAACAAGGATATCCGAGGTGCCGTTTGTGTAAATACGTTTACATTGCTTGCCTCTTTTGTCCTGATTTATTTTTATAAGCTCTTTGTTTTTGAGTATGTCAAGGATTTTGTTGTTTTGGTCTACCGTACCGTCATCATTAACAAATTTCCTTATATCATTGCCAAGGATAAGAGGAGCCGCCATCATACACCACAAAGAGAAATGCGTTTTGTTTTCCTCCATAGTAAGGTCGCCAACACCAACCTCTAACATATCAGGATCATTCCAGCAGCCGACTCCTGCGTGTTTATACAAACGCACGTTAACCTCGTAAATACCTATCATAGAAAGCCACGTAGGTCTTATATCAGGAGTTGTTCTCCAAAGGTTACCTGCTTTGTGACCCCATTTCCACGGCTGATTCCAACCCCATTCACATATAGAAAAGCAAATAGGCTTTTCTTCTGTGTTGTTCTTTTGAGCATATTCCTTCGTTGCTCTTTTTAGCTCTTCACCCATTTTTATGTACTGTCTTTGGGCAGAGTCCATCTTTGAGGCAATTGGATTATGGAATTTAAGTGTATTGAAGCCTTTTTTAAGCTTTATTTTAACCTGCAATCTACCATCTGCAGTGAAGCCCTTTGAAGCAGGGAAGTAGCAATCGTAATCCGTTTCACCATTTACGGTACAAACAAGGAATTTGCGTACCTGACCGCCTTTTCTGAATACAATTGTAAGAGTGTACTCGTCATCGTCGGGTGCTTCTATGCAGTCAAAGGTAAGGTTACCCAAGCCACCACAAAGGTTACCAACAACGTATCCGCCCTCTACTCTGTTATCGGGGAATACCTTGGCACCGTCGTTTATTATACCGTGATTTGCCATAAGCTGAACAAAATCGCCTTCGCCTTGCTTACCGATATATATCTTTATAAGCTGAGGTGCAATGGTAGGTATAGGCTCGTTGTGGCAAAAATCATACTTGAAATATTCTGCGCCCCATTCTGCAAGGGTATCTGCATCAATTGCCTCGTTATAAAGACTTGCAGGTAAATCCTCACAGGTAAGAGTACCGTTTGAGGTATAAAGACCAACCTTAAGCCCAAGCTTATTTATATCCTCAATAAGAGGCTTAATGCCTCGTGGAAATCTCGTAAGGTCGCCCTGAAGCTTACCGTCCTTTGTCCTTATGGAGCTTTGCCAACAATCGTCAAGGTTAACGTAGGTGTAGCCTGCATCCTTGAGACCTGTTTTAACAAGCGCTTGAGCAGTTTCCGTAATAAGCTTTTCGTCTATTGTATTTCTGAAGGTGTTCCAGCTACTCCAACCCATAGGAGGAGTGAGAGCAACACCGTTTGAAAATTTCTCTTTTTCACTAACGTGTACCTGAGATGAGGACAGAGCTTTTTTCATAACACAGGTAGGGCAGATATTCTTTTTCTTAAGTATTTTTCCTATTGTTACACCTGTTCCAAAGCCGAGTAAAATAGCAGCAGCTTGTTTTTTATTCATAGCTTTACCTCCGATACAGATTATTTAATAAGCTTGTGAATTATCTTACCAATAACAACTGCACCTGCAACACCGGCTGCAGCATAGCCGATTTTGTGAGCCGCCATACTTTGTCTGTCGGAAATCCAGCTTTCAATAGGGCCAAGGCAGGTCGGCTTAAGACCTAATTCCTTAAAATGATAAACCTTTGATTTTATTTCCTCAGGTTTATCCTCATTTACAGTTATTATTCTTACAACCGAACGGGCACCGTCTGTGTAGCAACAAAAACCACTTGTTTTGTTTTGTCCTAACATTATGCCGTCTACAGTACCTGTAAAATCATTCAGATGATCGTGACCAAAGAAGGCTGCCTTAACGTCACCCATTTTTTTCCAGCTTGCAAACTGACCACCGTTGTACATAGGTGAGCAGGGGCCTTCGCCAAGGTAACCGTCAACGCCGTCCTTTTTTATGAAATATTTATCCTCAAATTTGTGGTGACCTTGAGCTGCAAAGGGACGCTCGTATATTTTTGCCTCTCGCATAAGCTGGTATTCCTCGTATACGGGAATATGCTGGAAAAGGATAGCGGGAATAGTTTTGCCGTTGTGTGAAGCCTTTATTTCCTCAACCTTGTTTTCGTACCATTCAATCTGATCCTGATGTACCCAATCGTAATGTGAAATGCTTCTGTCGTCACAGCAGTTATTGGAGTCAATAAACCACAGATTCAAAATATCCTCTGTTCCTGCAGAGTTTTTTACAAGAATGTTACAGTTAAAGTTACCGCGTGGAGCAGTCAGATCATTTTTACCAATCATTGTTTCAAGCTCCTCGTAAGCCTTTACAACAAGCTCCTCCTGGTGATGATCGTGCTCGTGGTTACCAACCACAAAGCAAAAGGGGATACCTGACTCAAGCACAGGCTTCAGCACGTCTCTTAATGCGTTTTTGAAAACGGAAAAATCCTCGGAGGAATCCTCGTCACAAAGCGTATCACCTAAAAGCACGATTAAGTCAGGCTTAAATGCAAGTATACCCATTTTAACAAGGTTGTGCATATCCTCTCTTCTTTTGCGTTTGTTCTGAGTGTCGCAAACAAGATTTTCGTGGATATCACCCAAGGTCATTATCGTAAATTTTCCGTTATTGAATTTAAGAGCTTTGTCCATAAGCGTGCCTCCCGATATATCTATAAAAATAGCCGTCCATCAGGACGGCTGATTTTGTGGATTGAATTATTCTGCAGCTGCTTCAGGCTGAGCATTTGCAGCAAGGTTTGCATTGTACTGTGCAATAAGCTTGTTAGCATAAACGAATTTAACTACGCTACAAGCAATAGGAACGAATCTGAGAAGCATAACGAAGATACCGCCGTGCTTGATTTCAACACCGTACTTTGGAGCAATCTGGTAAAGTCTTTCACCCATCTGATAGTTCCAGATAAGAGTGTAGATACCACAAGTCATAACGCTGAGGATAAGAACGAGTATGTAGTTTGCACTGTCTCTGTCGTCGCCTTCGCAGACTGTGTTAACCTTTTCTGTCCATTTGTACCAGAAGAAGATGCTTGAAATACCAAGTGTGAAGATGTTAAGAATAAAGTATAATGCGATATTGCTTTTTTTGAGCATAATAATTGCCTCCAATATTTTATTTACGAGTGTATACTCGCTCCATTTCTTTATAAATAATACTATATTTAGAAAAGAATGTCAATATTATTTTATTTATTACTTATAAAATAATGAACCGACAATTCTGAATTTATCAAAACTGTCGGTTACTTGCAATTTATTAGTTGTTAAAAAGAGAAAGCTCGTTCTGTTTTTGCTCTTCCTTGTACTTTTCAAGTCTTGTTTTAATTTTGTCTGCAGGGTTAAGAAGGCTTGAAACAGAGCAATCGTGGTTAAGAGTATCGATAATAAGTGAACAGTATTTACTCATATCAACCTCAAAGTACCAAGGCTTTTCGAGGAGCTCAGGAGTACGGTAAACAAGGTTTGTTGTAAATACGCCGTCGATAACGTTATTTTCGTATGCCTTGTCAAATTCCTGTAAGCCGTTGCAGAAAAGACCGAAGCTTGTACAAACGAAGATTCTGTTTGCCTTAAGCTCCTTAAGCTTTGTGGCAACCTCAATCATTGAGTCACCTGAGGAAATCATATCGTCAATAATAAGGCAATCCTTACCCTCAACGTCGTCACCAAGGAACTCGTGAGCGAGAATAGGATTTCTGCCGTTAACAACAGTTGAATAGTCACGACGCTTGTAGAACATACCAAGGTCAATGCCGAGAACTGTTGAGTAGTAAATACAGCGTCCCATACCACCTTCATCAGGAGAAATAACCATAAGGTGATCGTGGTCAATGCTAAGATCCTTAAAGTTCTTTGTGAGAGCCTTTACCATCTGGTAGGTTGGAGCAACGTTCTCAAAGCCCTTGAGAGGAATAGCGTTTTGTACTCTTGGGTCGTGAGCGTCAAAGGTGATAATATTCTCAACGCCCATATCAGCGCAAAGCTCCTGAAGTGCAATAGCACAGTCAAGAGATTCTCTTCTTGAACGCTTGTGCTGTCTGCCTTCGTAAAGCATTGGCATAATAACGTTGATTCTTCTTGCCTTACCTTCGATAGCAGAAATTGCTCTTTTAAGGTTTGCGTAGTGCTCGTCAGGGGAATAGTGGCACTCGTAACCGTACATATTATATGTTATGCCGTGGTTAAAGCAATCGCAGATAATATAAATATCGTAGCCACGAACTGTTTCGTGGAGTACGCATTTACCTTCACCTGAACCAAATCTTGTAAAATCCGTGTCAATAATGAAGGACTCTCTTTGATAACCGTAGAAAGCGATAGTGTCCTTATGCTCACTTTCTCTCTCGTTTCTCCAAGAAGTAAGATAATCGTTAATTTTTTTTGCAAGCTCTTCGCAACCGGGTGTCGCAATAATACCCAGAGGGCCTACCGGAATTGTGTTAGGAATACCAAATGCATCTGCCACAGCCATAACCTCCATAATAATTTTCGTCAATACTATTGTACTAATAATTAAATACTATTTCAAGTGAAAACGACAAAATTTGAGGTTAGAATTTACGCACGTAAATCAAACGCATTTTGTGACTTTTCACAAAAAACAAAAAGACCGTATGCTTTACGGTCAGATTTCGAAGTCTTCTTTTGAAAATTCCCCTGAAAAAGATATACTTTTCGGCTCTCTTTTTAAAGGATCGTATTTATATTTTTTGCATTTGGAATGCAATTGCATAATGCCACCTATTTTTTTGCATACTGCCACGTTACTGCCCGGTGTGATTTGCGCATATTCACAATATGCACATTGTGGGTCAATATTGCTTTTAAAAAGCTTAAGTGCCATTGCTTTCACATCCCTTCAAAAAATATATTAACATATTTTCTTTTTGTAATCAACCTCTAAAATAAAAACGATGCAAATTATTACGAGTAAAACAGCTGCAGTAAGGCTATGAGAAAGAGCAGGAGTGCCTGTGCTTAACTGAGAGGTGACGCTTGTGCTTATTGATACGGGATAAATTCTTAATAGCAAAGAACAATAAAAGCCACTGAGTATACCGTTAACGGCTTTCCAAAAAATGAATCGCTTTAAAGAGCAGCTGCATTTTTCCACGTACGGCGCAACCTGGAATATTACTGCAAAACCGCCAAAGCCAAGAATTGCACAAATAAGGGGTATGGGCATTGATGCATTTGTAAGGGTAACGCAGCCTGTCGTGACCTCTGCAACACTGCATATAAATAAACTTAAAAGCTTATTTTTTATCAGAATGCACAGAGCCTTGCTTATAGCAGAAAACATAAGCACCCAACCACATATCGAAAGCATTGAATCTGTAGCAGAGGCTACGGAATAAACAAAATTTCCCGTTGTATGAAACGGTATTTTTTCTCTTTTTTCATTCTGTATATTTTTTCCCAAAAATCGACAGGCTATGCCTATACTGACAGAGGAGCAAATTATAGATGCGTACATAATCACACCGATTTTCGTACTGCCAAGCATAAACGCTCCTACTGCAGTTATAACGAAAGCAGGTCCGGGATTTATACACCAGGGCAGTAGCCTCGTAGCCTCGTCTTGCGAAAGCCTTTTTGCAGTATAAAAATCACATACTGCTTTCGCTCCGATAGGGTATCCGCCCAAAAAGCCTAATATTACTGCAGTTAAGCCGTATGCGTTCACTCTGAAAAGACGTCGTGATAATTTATCAAAAACAAAAATGCACCTTTCTAAAGCAGAGCTTGAGGATATATACGAGGCAAGTATCATAAAAGGAAATAAAGACGGTATGATTTTTTCTCCGCAAAGCACAATGCCTTCCTTTACTCCTTGGGAGATTTCCCGAGGGAACAGTAGCATTATTGCAATTGATCCCATTATGCAAAGTAGTCTTGGCAGCGTCTTTAACGTACCGTAAAATATATTCCTCGTCAATTACCTCACCTCAATTATAATTTATGAGCTAATCACATAAAAATATAACAGTGCTTTTAAAGGAGGGCTTTTGTGAACAGAGGGAAATTATCAGGAGTAAAGGATGCATTCGGCAGCTCGTTAATTGAATTATATTCAAATAACAGAGCCGTTGTGTTTGACTGCAGGTGCGTTATAGATTACTCCGACGAGGAAATCGTGCTTGATTTAGGTTCGGTCAGATTAAAAATTACGGGCAAAAAGCTTACGGTGGATTCCTTCGTTTTCGGGCAGACGGATATTAAAGGGCAAATTTGCAGATTGGAGTTTTGTTAGCTTGATTAATTTTTTACGGTGGCTCCAAGGCTACGTTATTTTTGAATGCTACGGTGGATTTACGGACAGATTTTTAAATTTATGTAAGCTTCAAGGAGTTAATTTATGGAACGTGAGCAAGTCAGGTGTAAAGCTTTCGGCTTTTACAAGTTCATCAGAATTTAAAAAACTAAACAGTCCTGCTCAAAGATCGGGAATGGACGTAAAAATCATTTCTCAAAAAGGCTTTCCGTTTATTGCAAAGCGTCACAAATGGCGATTTGGTGCGGTTTTAGGCTGTTTTATGATGGTTGTGTTTATTTGGAGTATGAGCCTTTTTATCTGGGAGGTGGAAATAGTCCCTGATGGTGATGTAAAGATAGAAGGCTTTACAGAATACATAGAAGAAATCGGTGTAAAGGTCGGTGCAAAAAAGTCGTCTGTAAATATTCCTGAGGTACAAGAAAAGCTACTGGATAGCTTTTCTCAGCTTTCCTGGGTTTCACTTAATATTTTCGGCACAAAGGCTCAGATAGAGTACACCTATGCCAAACCACAGAAGCCTATTGCAGACTCAAAAAGCTTTACAAACGTTGTTGCCTCAAAGGAGGGAGAAATCACTCACGTTGAAGGGTATCGTGGAGTAAATACGGTTAAGGTCGGTGCCAACGTGCCCAAGGGTAGTCTGCTCATTTCGGGAGTTGTTCAGAATGAGGATATGACGGAGCGCTTCGTTCACGCTCAGGGAAAGGTTTTTGCCCGTACCGTCAACACCTTTTCCTGTGAGAGCTTGTTCAATCAGAAATCGGAAATAATTATCGACTCCGAATCTGTTTACACCTTGTATTTTTTTGGAGTTAAAATTCCTTTCGGTAAATCTCAGCTCAAAGCTTCAATTGCACAAACGGAGCTTTTTCTTGAGGGCAACGGCACCGTTTTACCCGTAGGTCTTTTGCGTACTGATTACAACGGTATTCAGGAAAAAAACTGTCAATTTACCAACAATCAAGCAAGGCTTCTTTCTCTTTTGCAATGTGTAAGGCACAAAAGAGAGGATTATGCTGAGGCAGAGCTTGAAAAAGTAAAATTCAATTTAGTTTCAGATAAAGAAAAATCAACCGTTACTATGGATATAACCTGTGTGGAGG
>X40_Bactrian_Camel__coassemble_81_pt1 | contig 18938 bp, 19 predicted proteins | sample X40_Bactrian_Camel__metabat2_low_PE_002 | metagenome-assembled genome bin X40_Bactrian_Camel | reverse complement strand
CCTTGCGTCTGCCTATTCCGCCACAGCGGCACATCCATTAAATATAATCTTATGCGTATTAAATGTCAAGATTATTTTTCTAAAAAATACGCAAAAATCAAATATTTTTATTCCTCGTAAAATAAAGCTGCCCGAATTGTTTTTAGTCAATTCGGGCACAATATTTATTCTGCAATAAGGTGTATTCTGTAGCTTTGTCCGTCGCCGTTGGGCTTATGTGTAAGGTTGAGACCTGCATTCATAAGGTAAGCACCGCTGTATTTTTTACCGCTTTCTTGGTCAACGTACACTTTTTCCGTGTCAAGACCTTTAAGCCGAAGCATAAAGAACTGCTCGTAAGCCTTCTTTATTTGCACTACTGTAACAAGAGCCTCGTTTTTATCCTCGCTAACGTGCTCCCAAGCTACTTTGAACTCGTTTTCAAAAGGAGTAATAAGCCTGTAAAGATCACCGTAGTGGATAACGTTATAATATCTGTGATAAAGCTCAACCTGAGCCTTGATTTCTTCCTTTTCCTCTTGGGTAAGCTTATCGGGGTCAAGCTCGTATCCGAAGGAGCCCCAAAGAGCCACGTTCATTTTTGTTTCGTAGCCTGTTCGTCTGTTTGCAGAAACGTGTGCGCCCATTGTAGATGTTGGGTAGCACATAGACGTACCAAACTGAATCGTAAGTCTTTCAATAGGGTCAGTGTTATCACTTGTCCATATTTGTGGTGAGTAATAAAGCATACCTGCATCAAAGCGTCCGCCGCCACCTGAACAGTTTTCAATAAGCAGGTGAGGGAAATCCGTTGTCAGCTTACCCATAATTTCATAAGTTCCAAGCATAAATCGGTGGAAAACCTCGCCTTGTCTTTCCTTAGGCAAATGCTCTGCAGCAACCTCTGTAAGATTTCTGTTAAAATCCCATTTGAGATAATCAATATTATTTTCCGAAAGTATTTTGTGCATCATAGAGTAAACGTAGTCGCGTACCTCTTGACGAGAGAAGTCAATAACGTACTGGTTACGGGCAATGGATCTGTCTCTGTTACCGACGTGTATACACCAATCAGGATGAGCCTTGTATATTTCCGATTCAGGAGAAATCATTTCAGGCTCAAACCAAATACCAAACTTAAGCCCTAAATCATTAACGTCCTTAATAAGTCCGCCTAAGCCCTTTTCAAGCTTGTAATCTGCAACAAACCAGTCACCTAAGGACGTTCTGTCGTCGTCTCTGTGGCCAAACCAACCATCATCCATAACAAGCATCTCAAGGCCGATATCCTTTGCGTGCTTAGCAATGGAAACAAGCTTATTGTGGTCAAAATTCATTCCCGTTCCTTCCCAGTTATTTATAAGAAGAGGACGTTTTGCTTTTTTCCATTTGCCTCTTATAAGATTATTTGAGTAAAATCTGTGGAAAATACGGCTCATTTCACCAAGGCCTTGGTTTGTGAAAACCATAACTGCCTCAGGTGAACAGAATTCCTCATCAGGCTCAAGGTACCACTTGAAGCCTTCGGGATTGATACCCATAACAAGCCTTGTACAAGCAGAGCCGTCAACCTCAACGTCTATGGAGAAGTTGCTGCTGTAAACAAGGTTAAAGCCGTAGCAGTCACCGTAATCCTCTGTTGCATTTTTGCTAATAAGTGCCGTAAATGGATTGTGGTTGTGACTTGAGGAGCCTCGCTTGCTTTTTATTGACTGTATACCTCTGTGTATAGGGTGACGGTCCATGGAACGTTCCTTGCCCCATTTGCCGTAAAGGTCAAGCATATCATATTCCATACCTGGCAAATCAACACAAGCGGAGTGAATTGTATCAATATAAAAGGGCTTATCCGTTTTATTTTCAACCTTAACTCTTCTTGTAATAACGCCGTAATCGTTGAACACTGTGTAAATAAGCGTTACAAGTACACCTGTTATTTTATCTTCAGTCAAAACCTCAAGTGTATCTGCCTCGTGGTCACTATTAACGTAGGTAGAAGGCATATCGGGGATAGGCTTTTTGCCTTTATAAATATTGTGGCTAACGTATCTTAAATCTGTAATTTTGTCACCTTGTGGATTTTCAACAGCAAATGCAGAAAGTCTGAAGTCACCTGCACCAAAGGTGGAGTACTCAAATGGTGTTATATCGGGAGAAAAGTTAAATACTCTCGCAGACGGACTATCAGGGCAGAAGGATGCAAAATCTGCTCTTTCTCTTAGCTCATCAACGTCTGTATCGGGGATATTTGCACCGTAATAATAATGCACAAGGTATTCGCCTTCAAAAACACGGAATATATAAGATGATGTTTTAGAATCAAGCTTAAAGGTCTTTGATTCTTCAATAAATTTGATTGCCATTTCAGTTCTCCTTTTGAATATTGTAGGCGTTTATTCCTTGGATAATAAATTTATCGTTGCCTATTTCTGTATTTACAATTTCCACTCTTATTGCAGTTGCCGTAACGGTATCTACCACAATATTTTCCTGGAAAATATGCTTACCCGTATAAATTAGAGTAAGCTTCCCGTCAATTTCGGCATAAATATTAAACTGCCTGACGCTTGTCGTTTTTTCCGTTATAAAAAACGTATTGATTTCTTTCTCTGCGTCAAAACGGAATTCTATGTAGTCGCCTTGTTTTCCCTGAAATGCACCGAGAGAAGCCTCAACAGTTTCTACCTTTTTATCATTAATGTAAACACTGTTAGCCTCTTGTATAATATCCGTGATTCTCGGCGCTTCTTCCTCTTCTTTACAAGCAGAAAAGGAGATTAGTACAACAAAACAAAGCAGAAGGGGAAATAGCTTAATCCTTTTCATCGCCGAGCACCTTAACCCTTTTAAGCTTATCAGGTATCTTTATTTGTTGCGGACAATGTGAAACACAAGCACCACACTCTATGCAGTTATGAGCTCTGCGCTCTTCAGGAATTGCAACGTAGCTCCTCTTAAAATCGTCTGTATCACGTGATTTGTTGTAATCATTAAACGCAGAGAAGCAAGCGGGAATGTTAACGTTAGCAGGGCAGTGCTCCACACAATATTTGCAGTCTGTACAGGGTATTGCAAAATTCTGTCTGAAGAAATAGTTTGCTTTTTCGATAGCAGCTTTTTCTTCGCTTGAAAGAGGCTTTGCCTCGTTAAAGGTCTTAATATTATCCTCAACCTGCTCATAAGTAGACATACCGCTGAGTATTGTCATAACACCGGGCAACTCGTTTACGTATCTTAAAGCATATGATGCGTAAGATGCGTCACCTAATTCGTCAAAAACCTTTCTTGCTTCATCGTTGAGCTTATGGAGTGAGCCACCACGCACAGGCTCCATAACAATGCAAGGAATATTTCTGTCCTCAAGTGCTTTGTAGTATGATTTTGCGTTATCTGCTTCCCAATCGTAATAGTTTATCTGAAGCTGCACAAAGTCCCATTTGTATTTATCAATAAGCTCCAGGAAAAATTCAAGGTCACCGTGGTACGAAAAGCCTAAGTGACGGATTTTTCCCTCTTTCTTTTTTTGTGAAAGATATTCGTAAGATTTATCTGCCTCGAAGGTCTTCATTATATCTCTGTTTACAGCGTGTAAAAGATAAAAATCAAAGTAATCCACACCGCATTTTTCAAGCTGACCTTCAAAAAGCTCCTTTGTTGTTTTCTTCTCGTCACGCATATAAGTGCCGGGAAGCTTTGTTGCTAAATAAAAGCTTTCTCTTGGATAACGGCTCAGAGCCTCTTTAGCAAAGCTTTCCGAGTCGCCACCGTGGTAAAAATAAGCAGTATCAAAATAATTTACACCACTTTTAAATGCAAGGTCAATAAGTCTGAAGGCTTCTTCTCTGTCAATTTTATCCTCGTTTTCGCTAACCTGCGGTAATCTCATTAAGCCAAAGCCTAATTTTGAAATAGATTTTTCTATGGAATTAAAATTACTGTATTGCATAATCGCACCTCCGTAGAGTTATACTCCGATTATACAATACAGTGTTTATTTTTACAAGAATTTATTCAAAGGTTGTTTCAATTAATTTTACGGAATTTTCGGGAGAGTACCTGAAATGATTTATATGATTATCATTAATAAAATAACGAGGCTTTTCTTTTGGGTATTCACCTTCAAATGAGTCAACGATAACAAGCTTGAATTTCATTTTTTCGGGAATAACACTTTTAATGTAAACTCCTGCACAATCTCCTTCACAAACGTCGTCGCTGTATTCTGCAAGTCCCGAAAGATTTGGTGTCAGCTCAACGAAAATACCGTAGCCTTCAATACTTCTTACTACTCCGCTTACCGTCTCCCCAACGTTAAAAAGCTTGGCGTTTTCTTCCCACGTGCCAAGTAACTCCTTATGTGAGAGTATAACTCTGCCTTCCTCATCAAAGCTTTTGATAATAACCCTTATAACGTCACCTACCGAGAATCTTACGTTAGGGTGAGGGATACGTGAAACGGAAATATTGTCTATAGGTAAAAGAGCACATACTCCACAGCCTATATCACAAAAAGCCCCGAAGCTTTCAAGATGAGTAACCTTTGCCTCAATAATATCTCCCGGTATTTTTTCGGAAAGGTATTCCTTTTCGAATAAATCCTGCAATTTTCTTCTGCTCAAATACGCAACAGGCTTTTTGCCCGTTGTGTCTATTACGTCAATTAAAAATCTTACAGGCTTATTGACTCTTGAAATAATGGCAATATCCTTAACAGAGCCGTCTTCTATTCCCATTGCACATTCAACTCGTGGTATTATACCTTCAACAAAGCCTAAATCTATATGTAAATTATGGGCGCAGTCGCAGAAGCTTACTCTTGCTTCAACAGGCCTTTTTTCTGCAAAAGCCTTGTTAAAATTCTCAAAAGAGGACAGGGCTTCCTTGTTTTCTTTTGCGTTAATTAAAAATCCTTCGGGAAGATACGTCATCATTTATTATCACCTTTTTCAAATATTTTTATCTTACTCTTTAATTTTATGTATTTATGTGTTATAATATTTCTAATTAATGCATTTTTAGGAGGAGATATAATGGATGTTCGTGTCGGTGACGTATTAGAAATGAAAAAGCAGCATCCTTGCGGAGCAAAGCAATTCCTTGTTTTACGCTCGGGAATGGATTTCCGTCTCAGGTGTCAGGGCTGTTCTCGCGAATTCCTTATTCCTCGTTCTAAAGCAGAAAAAAACATCAAAAAAATAATCAGGGAGAATACCGATGCTTGATAAATTAACACACGTTGAGGCAAGATTTGAAAAAGTTAACGAGCTTTTGTGTCTTCCTGAAACCGTATCAGATCAAAAGCAATATGCCGATTTGATGAAGGAATTAAAAAACCTTACTCCAATAGTAGAGGTTTTCAGGCAATATAAAAAAGCAGTCAGCGACGGTGAGGCGGCAAAGGAAATGCTTTCCGAGCATCCTGATAAAGAGCTTAAAGATATGCTTGAAATGGAGATTGAGGAGTGTAAGGAAAAGGCAGCTCTTCTCACCGAAGAATTAAAAATTCTTCTTTTACCAAAGGATCCTAACGATGACAAAAACGTTATTATTGAGATTCGTGCAGGTGCAGGTGGTGAAGAGGCGGCACTTTTTGCTCATTCTCTTTTCAGAATGTACTCAATGTACTCAGAGGCACGTGGCTGGAAGCCTGAGGTGCTTTCAATCAACGAAACAGGTCTCGGTGGAGTTAAGGAAATCAGCTTTATGATTACAGGTGAGGGCGCCTATTCACGCTTTAAGTTTGAAAGCGGCGTCCATCGTGTACAGCGTGTGCCTGAAACAGAGTCAGGTGGCCGTATCCATACGTCAACCGTTACCGTTGCCGTTCTCGCAGAGGCAGAAGAGGTTGATATTGAGATTGATCCTACCGACCTTCAGGTAGATACCTTCCGTTCAAGTGGTGCAGGTGGTCAGCACGTTAATAAAACAGAGTCTGCTATAAGAATTACACATATTCCCACGGGTACGGTTGTTGAGTGTCAGGATGAACGAAGTCAGCACAAGAACAGAGACCGTGCAATGAAAATTCTTCGTTCACGTCTTCTTGACGCACAAATAGAAAAGCAAAATGCAGAAATTGCAGACGAGCGTCGTTCACAAGTAGGTACAGGTGACAGAAGTGAACGTATAAGGACGTACAATTTCCCGCAGGGTAGAGTAAGCGACCACAGAATCGGTCTCACACTTTACAAAATAGAGGCAATTATGAACGGTGATATTGACGAGATTATAGACTCGTTAATTACTGCCGACACTGCCGAAAAACTTAAGCAAAATTAAAAGAGGAATTATTTTGGATACACAGCTTGTAAAACTTACTGTAAAAGATTCAACAGATAAATATGAATCTGCAGCCTGTCTTCTCAGAGACGGGCAGGTTGTTGGTATCCCTACGGAAACTGTTTACGGTCTTGCAGGTAACGCTTTTTCATCCGATGCAGTAAAGCGTATATTTGAGGCAAAGGGCAGACCGCAGGATAATCCTCTTATAGTTCACGTCTCTTGCTTTGAGGAGATATATGACCTTGTAAGTGAGGTTCCCGAAAATGCAAAGAAGCTTGCAGACGCTTTTTGGCCGGGGCCTTTAACAATAATTCTTCCAAAATCAGAAAAGGTCCCATCCTGTGTTACAGGTGGACTTAACACAGTTGCAGTAAGGTGCCCTGCGCATCCCGTTGCAAATAAGCTCATAAAGATTTGCGGTGTTCCACTTGCGGCACCATCTGCTAATCTTTCAGGTAAGCCCAGTCCTACAAAGGCAGAGCACGTTTATAAGGATTTAAACGGCAGGATACCTATGGTAATTGACGGTGGCGAATGTGAAGAAGGTGTTGAGTCAACGGTCATAACACTTGCAACACCTGTTCCCAAGCTACTCCGACCGGGTAACGTTACCTTAAAGCAGCTTAAAGCTGTTTTAGGTGAAGTGAAAGTGGACGATGCAGTTCTTAATCCTCTCAAGGACGGTGAGCGTGTTTCGTCACCCGGTATGAAATATAAGCACTATTCACCTGACGCAAAGGTCATTCTTGTTCGTGGCAGCTATGAAAAGTTTTGTTCTTTTGTAAACAAATGCTATGATGACTCAACCTATTCAATGGTCTTTAAAGGTGAGGGCAAGGGCATAAATACAAAGGTTATTGAGTATGGAACAGGTGAGGATTACCGTCAGCTTTCGCATTTTTTGTTTGACTCGTTACGTTACCTTGATGAAATAAAGGCAACAAAATGCTACGTGCGTTGCCCTGACGAAAGTAACGACGATAATCTTGCCGTTTTAAACAGACTCCTTCGGGCAGCTGCTTTTAAGGTTATCGACCTTAATAACAAAATGCTTGTGGGCTTGACGGGTAAAACAGGCTCAGGCAAAACAACTATAAGTAATTATTTCAAAGATAACGGCGCTTTCGTTATTGACGGCGATATCGTTGCCCGTCAGGTGCTTTCAGAGGATGAATCCTTACTTTCAAGACTTAACGATGCATTCGGTGGCATTCTCGCTTCAGACGGTACTCTCAACAGAAAAAAACTTGCCGAAAAAGCTTTTTCATCACCTGAAAAAACAGAGCTGCTCAATTCAATTATTCATCCCGCAATCAATAATACCATTCATAAACAGGTTATGCTCGGATTTGAGGATTATGACCTTGTTATTGTTGATGCAGCAGCTATAATTGAATCGGGCTTTGCTTCGGAGTGCGATGCACTTCTTGTGGCACACGCTCCGTTTGAAATTCGCAAGGAGCGTATAATAAGCCGTGATAATTTGTCAGAAAAAGATGCTTTAATAAGAATGAACGGTCAGAAGGATGACGGTTTTTACTTATCAAAAGCAGATTTCGTAATAAATACATATCCACCTTTTGTACTCAGTGAGGAGTTACAAAAAGTGGAAACTTTCATAAATAACAGGAGGCAATTATGAGCGTAGAAGAAATTAAAAACGAGTTATTTTATAAGCCTGAGCATATTTGCAAGGCTGCAGAGGAAAGGATTGTAGCTTTAGCAGATGAGTTTGCAGAGGGCTACAAGCAGTTCCTTGATAATGCAAAAACAGAAAGAGAAGCGACCAAGGTTATTTTAGAGGAAGCTATCAAAAATGGCTTCTCAGAGTTCGATTCATCAAAAAAATATAACGCAGGTGATAAGGTTTGTTTTGTTAATCGCAACAAATCTATTATCCTTGCAGTAATTGGTAAAAAGTCACTTAAAGAGGGCGTTAAAATCGCAGCAGCTCATATCGATTCACCTCGTCTTGACCTTAAGCCCAATCCCCTTTACGAAAGTGACGAGCTCGCTTTATTCAAAACACATTATTACGGTGGTATAAAAAAATATCAATGGGTAGCTATTCCTTTAGCACTTCACGGTGTTATTATTAAGGCAGACGGCACCAAGGTAGACGTTAAAATCGGTGAAGAAGCAGGTGAGCCTAAGTTTGTAATATCCGATATTTTGCCTCATTTAGGTGCAGAGCAGGGTAAACGCACTCTTTCAGAGGGTATTGCAGGTGAGGAGCTTAACGTTATAGTTGGCTCTCGTCCTTTCAAGAGTGACGAAGGCAGTGAGCTTGTAAAGCTTAACGTGCTTAAGCTTCTTAACGAAAAATATGGCGTTAAGGAAGCAGATTTCCTCAGCGCAGAGTTAGAGGTTGTACCTGCCTTCAAGGCAGATGATATCGGCTTCGACAGAGGTCTCATCGGCTCATACGGTCACGACGACCGCGTTTGCGCATATCCTGCAGCAATGGCAGCATTTTCCGTTGATGCACCTGACTATACTGCAATTACCGTTCTTACAGACAAGGAGGAAACAGGCTCCGACGGTAATACAGGTCTTCAGTCAGATTATATGAAAAACTTTATTGCTTATCTTGCAAAGGCAGAGGGACTTGAGGTTTACCAGGTGCTTTCAAAGAGTGAGTGCCTTTCTGCAGACGTTAATTCTGCGTACGATCCTACCTTCAATTCTGTTTTTGAGAAGAATAACACCTCTTATCTCAACAAAGGTGTTGTAATTACAAAATACACAGGTGCAAGAGGTAAGTCAGGTACAAGTGATACATCTGCCGAGTATATGGGCAAAATCAGAAGAATGCTTGACGAGGACAACGTTATCTGGCAGATTGGTGAATTAGGTAAGGTTGATGCAGGTGGTGGCGGTACCGTTGCAAAATATATTGCAAATCTTGACGTAGACGTTGTAGATTTAGGCGTTCCCGTTCTTTCAATGCACGCACCTTATGAGGTTATTTCCAAGTTAGATTTATATATGGCATTCAAAGCCTTTTCAAAATTCTTTAAGCAATAAGGGTTGAGCTTATGAAAAAGACAAAAAAATTACTATCTTTTTTACTTGCCTCATTAATGTTTATTTCTTGCTTTATGGTGGTTTCTTCTGCAGAGGGAACTGCCTTAAAGGGCGATATGAACGGTGATGGTGAGTATACTCTTGAGGATGCACGCATTGTTTTAAAAATGGCTGCAGGTGTTCTTCCTGAGGACGTTGATAATGCAGATATGAACGGCGACGGCTACGTTTCTGTTGATGATGCAATTCAAGTGCTATACGAAGCAACAAATATCGGTGGCGTTGTTATCCCTGATAAAAACGGTGAAAACGAGCTCAACGACAGTGCAACAAATGAGTTTATCGTTCTTATTTCCGAAACCTATAATATCGATCCCGAAGCACTTGTGGCAATATATTCCGTTCCCGACAGTGGCACAAACTACGTGCTTCAGTTTGGTGAATCAGGTGGATTATTTAATAAAGAATACGAAAAAAGCGCAGATAATCTTGTAAGGGTTTATCATATTGGTCTTGCACCGTCAAGAACAATAAGCTATACTGACGGTAATCTTTCAGGTGGTACTCATTATAATTGTACTGCTGCAGAGGGCTGGATGACCTTTAAGCTCATCAAGAGTGATGTTATGCCCCAATATCCAACGTATTTCGTTTAATAAGGAGTATTTTAATGAGTAACAATAAGGTAGATAAGAAATATATTTCCCCAACTATATATTGGATGTGCAGACCAATATTAAAATTTATTTTCTACGTGATATTTTGGCCACGTGTAAAAGGCAAGGAGAATATACCAAAAGAAGGCGGAGCTATTCTTGCAGGCAACCACGTTTTTGTGCTAGATCCGTTTTGCGTCGGCTCAGGCACAAAAAGATGCGTTCACTTTTTAGGTAAATACGAGATTTTCAAGTACAAATTCACAAACTTTCTTTTTACCCAGGCAGGTGTAATTCCTGTTCACCGTCAGCGTAAGGATCACGCAGCTCTTGAGGCAGCAGAGGATTACCTTAAGGCAGGTGCATTGGTTGCACTTTTCCCTGAGTCAACCATCATTAAGCCTGAGGGTATCAGGATTCTTCCCTTTAAAATGGGTGCTATCAAGATGGCTCACGATACGGGCTGTCCTATTGTCCCATTTACTGTTAACGGCAAATACATTCCCATTTTCGGCAAAATCACAATTACCTTCCACGAGCCCTATTATCTTGAGTCAGATGATCTTGAGGCAGAAAGAGAGAAGCTTGTTCAAATAGTTTGTGCAGGTCTCAATCCACCTCTTTTACCTGAACAAAGACAGTACACAAAATAATTTTTCGAGGTGTTTTTATGAAAAAGTTTATATGCTTGTTACTCGTTTTATCCGTTGTTCTTTTGTGTGGCTGTGGCGCACAAGAGGAGCCTGTTGATTACGGCAGCTTCACTATGGATAAATCCTATAGTCACGATGAAAAATATTGTATCAGATTAGAAACGTTTGTAAATAATGAGGGTGAAAAAGTAACCTCTGTTGACGTGTATAATGCCGATACGGAAATTATTGTACCGGCTCTGAACGTTTTCTCTGCAGATGAGTTTTACGGTTACTGTTGGGAAAAAGATGAGTATAATTTCTGGGTTCAGCTTAACACAGGTGAAATCCGTTGTTATTCATATATTGATTTAACGTGGAAGCTTAACGAGAATGCAGAGCTGCCCGACTATATTAAAACGGCGCCGGGGCTTAAAATCACCAAAGCGCCAACAACTGCAACACCAACAACCACTACAACCGATGCACCATCGACTGATGCTTCAACAACACAAGTGACAGAAAAGGCATCTTAATTATCAGAATATTTACTTAGTAAACAAAAGGCTTGACCAATTCGGTCAAGCCTTTTTCGTTAAAATAAAGTTGTTATCCAATAAATCAAGCCATAAACAACCGATGCCACCGTGCCATATACAATAACCGGTCCTGCTAAGGTAAACATTTTGGCGCCAACGCCTAATATAAACCCCTCTGCTGCTGTCAATATAGGACACACCATTTTGCAAAAATATTTACATTGCATTGGTGGTGTGGTATAATGAAATAAAGCGAGGTGTCAGTATGATCACGATTCAAAAAGATGAATATGTATTTGAGGTTGATATTGAGAAAACAATAAAATATTATAAAACACATTCAATTTGCGAGTGCGAATGTTGCGAGAATTTCTATGCCCAAATCAAAGGTAAGTTTCCAAAGCTCGAATCTTTTCTTGCTGACTTTGGTGTGGATATATCAAAGCCCGATGAGTGTATGAGTGTTGAGTTAGACGATACCATTCAATATAGCATTGACTATACTGTATGTGGTAATGTTGTTACTATGGGACAGTATGAAATTGATATTCAAGATGATTTATTTTTCAATCTTGTCATTACCAACGGATTTGCATCGCCAAATGAACAGACTGGAGAATATTTTACAATTTCAGTAAGTAATGGTTTTGAGTTGCCGTGGGTGTTGGATAAGCCCTTTCCTACTGCCTCGCAATTCAAACCAACCAGCAAAATAAAAGGTTTTTTCAAAAGAATTTTTAAGGCTTGACCAATTCGGTCAAGCCTTTTGCATTAGAATAATGTGGTTATCCAATAGATTAAGCCATAAACTACGCTGGCGGATACACCATACACAATAACCGGTCCTGCTAAGGTAAACATTTTGGCACCGACTCCTAATATGAAGCCCTCTGCTGTCAATATAGGACACACCATTTGCAAAAATATTTACATTATATTGGCGGTGTGGTATAATAAAAAATCGTGAGGTGTTACTTATGAATTCCTTTAAAACAAAATCGACCGCACGCAAGTCTGTGCTGACAATCATATATACATTTATCCCAATGTTTCTTCTTGCTTTTTTAGGCTTGAAAATTGCTGTAATCACTTGGTTGTATTTTGAGATTGTATTCCTTGCGGTTTTTGTGCTTTGCTTATTCTTGGTTTCTAAAACACACTGGGAAATAGAATTTCAAGGTAACAATGTAAATTTAGTCAACACAGGCAATCATCAAAGCTATTACATTGATAATCTTACACGATCCGACCTCATTATCAAGCAATCACCAAAACAGAAAAAGAAGAATTGTTGTGATGTTAAAATTGCAAACACTCCATTTGGAATATATGATGTAAAACGATATAACGAACTAATGGTTTATATTCGAGAGAATATTCCTATTAGCAACTTTTCAGGTGATGTAGCTTTTACTTGTTCCCATGTTTTAGAAGATAACAAACCCATTCTGTATGTAAAACACGATGTAGATGATGATTGGCAATTCCTTTGCGGATGCAACCATTCAACAGAGGACGGAAGAATTATTGATTTTGATGAAGCCATTGACCTTGACCCTACGATATCTAAAGTTGTTAATTTAAAATGCGGACAAACGGCTGTTAGAGAAAGCAAAGAAAGTGAATGGAAGTTGTTATAAAACAATATAGTAAAAATGCTTGCCGCTTGGCAAGCATTTTTCGTTAAAATAATGTGGTTACCCAATAAATAACCCCATAAATCACACTCGCCACCGTGCCATATACAATAACCGGTCCTGCTAAGGTAAACATTTTGGCACCGACGCCTAATATAAACCCTTCAGTTTTAAATTCAATTGCCGAGGATACCATAGAGTTTGCAAAGCCCGTTATTGGTACTGCCGTACCTGCACCTGCACGTTTTGCTATTTTATCGAATATACCGATACCTGTAAGAATTGCAGTTAATATAATCAAAACGGCAGATATACATAGCTTTATTTCCTCTTCCTTTAAATCTGTTTTTGAAAGGAAATATTTTAATACTTCACCAAACGTACAAATACTGCCGCCAAATATAAATGCATTAATGCAGTTTTTTACTATTGGTGATTTTGGTGTTGTGTTGTGCACAAGCTCTTTATATTGATTTTTATCCATTTTCATTTGTTTATTACCTCTCTTAATATGAATATTTTGTGTTTTATTTTCAAAATATTCATTGATTATTGTTAATAAATATTGTAAAATATACGTAGTTCCTGACACAAAGGGTTATCCCTGACTGAAAGGTACGGCGTATATTTGTTTTTTAGCCGCACCTTCTGTAGGTGTGGCATTTTTTATAGGAGGCATTTATGAATTCAAGAGTAGGTGTTGTAAGCATTATTGTTGAGGATGGAGATTCTGTCGAAGCATTGAATTCCATTCTTCACAATTACGGTGAGTATATTATAGGCAGGATGGGTATCCCTTACAGAGAGAAGAATATCAGTCTTATTAGCGTTGCAATCGATGCACCTCAAGACGTTATTTCCTCTTTGAGTGGTAAAATCGGCAATTTGAAGGGAATAAGCGCAAAAACTGTGCTTTCAAACGTGATAACTGATGAATAAAGCCGTTGATTTAATAGATAAGCTTTCTGCTCAACGCACGTTAACCGTTGAAGAATACAAGTATCTTTTAGATAACAGGTCACCTGACGTTGAAACGTATGCTCGTGAAAAAGCAGATTTTTTCCGTCAACAGATTTACGGTAACTCCGTTTATGTTCGTGGGCTGATAGAAATAAGCAATATCTGCAAAAACAATTGCCTTTACTGTGGTATCCGTGGCGGCAATACAAATTGCCAACGCTACAGATTATCTGCAGAGGAAATTTTTAACTGTTGTGTTGAAGGGTATAAATTAGGCTTTCGTACCTTTGTTATGCAAGGTGGTGAGGATGAATATTTTTCCGACGATATTCTCGTACCCTTGATAAAGAAGATTAAATCTAAGTTCCCTGATTGTGCAGTTACTCTTTCCTTGGGTGAACGCTCCAAAGAAAGCTACGAGTCACTTTTTCTCGCAGGTGCCGACAGGTATCTTTTGAGGCATGAGGCAGCAGACGAGGAGCTTTACAGTATGCTCCATCCACAAGGTATGAGCTATTCAAACCGTATGGAATGCCTCAAAAATCTTAAGGAAATCGGCTATCAGGTCGGTTGTGGCTTTATGGTAGGCGCTCCGTATCAAACAACAGAGCATATGGCAAAGGACCTTAAGTTTATTGAGGAGTTCGGTCCTCAGATGTGTGGTATTGGGCCCTTTGTTCCACATAAGGATACAATTTTCAAGGACCAAAAATCAGGCAGTGCAGATTTAACCTGCTTTTTACTATCTTTAATCAGGATAATTAAGCCGAATCTTCTTTTGCCTGCCACAACTGCTCTCGGTACTGTGGAGGATGACGGAAGAGAAAGAGGCATATTATCAGGCGCAAACGTTATAATGCCAAATCTTTCACCTGAAGGTGTAAGGGCAAAATATGATTTATATGACAATAAGCTGTCCACAGGTGCAGAAAGTGCTCAAAAAATAACTGAGCTTTCTCGCAGAATGGAAAAAATTGGCTTTAAGATAGAAATTACGCGTGGTGACGCGAAAGGAAGATAAAAATGGCAAACTATAATCCCAAATCATTAAAGGCAGAGGAGTTTATCCACGATGGAGAAATCCTTGACACAATCAAGTACGCAGAGGAAAATAAAAACAACTTTTCTCTTATCGAAGAAATTTTAGAAAAGGCTCAACCAAAAAAGGTCGGTAACGGCTATCAGTGTACAGGACTTTCTCATAGAGATGCAGCCGTTCTTCTTGCTTGTGAGGATGAAAAGATAATAGAAAAGCTTTATGCTCTTGCAAACGATATTAAGCAAAAGTTTTACGGCAACAGAATCGTTATGTTCGCACCTCTTTACCTTTCAAACTACTGTGTGAACGGTTGTGTTTATTGTCCGTATCATATAAAAAATAAGAACATTGCTCGTAAAAAATTAACGCAGGAAGAGGTTAAGGCAGAGGTTATTGCCTTGCAGGATATGGGTCACAAGCGTCTTGCTATTGAAGCAGGTGAGGATCCAAAAAATAATCCTATTGAGTATATCCTTGAGTGCATCAAAACAATTTACAGCGTAAACCACAAAAACGGTGCAATCCGTCGTGTTAACGTTAATATTGCAGCCACAACTGTGGAAAATTATCGTAAATTAAAGGATGCCGGCATCGGCACGTATATTCTTTTCCAGGAAACGTATCACAAGGAAAGCTACCTTGAGCTCCATCCGACAGGGCCGAAGCACGATTACGATTATCACACTGAGGCTATGGACAGAGCCATGGAAGGTGGAATTGACGACGTAGGCTTAGGTGTTCTTTTCGGACTTGAAAAATATATGTATGAGTTTGTTGGTCTTCTTATGCACGCAGAGCATCTTGAGGCAGTGCACGGCGTAGGCCCTCATACAATCAGTGTACCCCGTATTAAAAAAGCCGATGATATTGATCCAACTGTTTTTGATAACGGTTTGAGTGACGATATGTTCAAAAAGATTATTGCCTGTATTCGTATTGCCGTTCCGTACACAGGTATGATCATCTCAACTCGTGAGAGTGAAAAGGTAAGAGGAGAGGTTCTTCATATGGGCATCTCTCAGATAAGTGGTGCTTCCCGTACCTCTGTCGGTGGATACACGGAAGAAGAGAGGCCTCACGATTCAGAGCAGTTTGACGTTTCCGATCAGCGTACTCTCGACGAGGTTGTTCGTTGGCTTATGGAGAATGGTCATATTCCTTCATTCTGTACTGCTTGCTATAGAGAGGGCAGAACAGGTGACAGATTTATGAGCCTTTGCAAAAACGGTCAGATTCTTAACTGTTGTCATCCAAACGCTCTTATGACGTTAACTGAATTTCTTGTGGATTACGCTTCCGACGCTACCAAGGAAATCGGTTACAAATTAATTGACGAGGAGCTTAAAAAGATTCCAACAGACAAAGTAAGAGCTATCGCAAAGCAGAATATTGAGGATATCAAGAATTCAAACAGACGAGATTTCAGATTTTAAGGTGATAGAATGAGCTTAAATTCAACAGTAACTGCCGAAAGAGTTCATATCGGCTTTTTCGGTTTACGTAATGCAGGTAAATCAAGCGTTGTTAATGCCGTAACAGGTCAGCAGCTTGCCGTTGTGTCCGACGTTAAGGGCACAACCACCGATCCCGTCAAAAAGGCTATGGAGCTTCTGCCAATCGGCGCCGTTGTTATTATTGATACACCGGGTATAGATGATTACGGTGAGTTAGGCGAAAAACGAGTGGAAAAAACTATTGAGATTCTTCGCAAAACAGACGTTGCTATTCTCGTTGTTGATGCAACAAAGGGCAAAAGTGAAGATGATAATAATCTTATCGATACCTTCAAAAAAAGAGAAATACCTTTTATTGTTGCGTATAACAAGGCAGATTTACTTACAACAAAAATTGATTTAGATGAAAATGAAATTCTCATAAGTGCTCTTAATAATGAGAACATTAACCAGCTTAAGGAGAAAATCGGCGAGCTTTCAAGGTCAACTGAGCCAAAGAAATATATAGTGTATGATTTGATTAATAAAGGTGATATCGTTGTACTTTGTATGCCTATTGACGAGTCTGCACCAAAGGGCAGACTTATTCTGCCTCAGCAAATGACCTTAAGAGAGGTGCTTGATGCCAATGCAATTCCCGTTTGTTGTCAGGCTACCGAATTGCAAAAAACTCTCCAATCACTTTCTGTCAAGCCGAAAATGGTAATAACCGATTCCCAAGTATTTAAGCAGGTTTCTGCTATTGTGCCCGATGATATTCTTCTGACATCGTTTTCTATCCTTATGGCACGTTATAAAGGTGAATTGGATTTATTATTAAACGGTGCTACTGCATTAAGAAATATCAGTAACGGTGATAAAATTCTTATTAGTGAGGGTTGTACGCATCACCGTCAATGTAACGATATCGGCACGGTAAAAATCCCGGGCTGGATAAAATCATATTCAAACTCCGAGCCTGAATTTCATTTTACCTCAGGTGGTGAGTTTCCCGATGATTTATCGCAGTATTCACTCGTTGTCCATTGCGGTGGATGTATGTTAAACGAAAAGGAAATGAAGCACCGTCTGAAGATTGCCGCAGAGCAAGGCGTACCGATTGTCAATTACGGTATGGCAATTGCACAAATGAACGGCATTTTAGATAGAAGTATGCAAATTTTTAATTTTGAGGTGTAGAATGAAAGCAAAGGTTACTCTCGCAAAAGAATTTAAAATCGGTGAGATAGATAAAAGAATCTACGGCTCGTTTATAGAGCATCTCGGCAGAGCAGTTTACGGTGGTATATATGAGCCGAGTCATCCGACTGCAGACGAAAACGGCTTCCGTCAGGACGTAATAGACCTTGTAAAAAAGCTGAACGTTCCCATTGTACGTTATCCCGGTGGTAACTTTGTTTCGGGCTACAATTGGGAGGACGGTGTTGGCCCTGTTGAAAAGAGACCAAAGCGTCTTGATTTAGCCTGGGGTACGACCGAGCCTAATCTCTTCGGCACCAATGAATTTATGAAATGGTGCAGGAAAGCAGATTCCGATTGCTTAATGGCAATTAATCTCGGTACAAGAGGTGTTGAAGAAGCAAGGAATATAGTAGAATACTGTAACCATAAATCAGGTACTTATTGGTCGGATTTGCGTATCAGTCACGGTGTTAAGGAGCCTCACAACGTCAAAACCTGGTGTCTCGGTAACGAGATGGACGGTGGATGGCAAATGGGCGCCAAAACAGCAACGGAATACGGCAGACTTGCTCTTGAAGCCTCAAAGGTTATGAAGTGGACGGATAATACAATTGAAACCGTGCTTTGTGGCTCTTCAAGTCGTAATTCCTCTACCTTCGGTCAATGGGAGGTAGAAAGCCTTGATATCGCTTACGATAACGTAGATTACGTTTCCCTTCATCAATATTACGAAAACAGAGCAGACGATATTCAAAGCTTTCTCGCAAAGAGCCTTGAGCTTGATGAATTTATATATTCCGTTATATGTGCAGTAGATTACGTTAAGGCAAAAAAACGCTCAAAAAAAACCGTCAATCTTTCCTTTGACGAATGGAACGTCTGGTATCATTCCAATAATGCTCCTTACGAGCGTTGGAGCGTTGCTCCGCCTCGTCTTGAGGATATTTACAATTTTGAGGATGCACTCGTTGTAGGCTCAATGCTTATTACTCTTCTTCGCCATTGCGACAGAATAAAAATTGCCTGTCTTGCACAGCTCGTAAACGTAATTGCACCTATTTTCACAAAAACAGGTGGAGGCATTTTTGAACAAACAATCTTTTATCCCTTTATGCATCTTTCAAATTACGGCAGAGGCGTTGCACTCAAGCCTCTTGTAGATTGTCCTAAGTACGACTGCAAGGAGTTTACAGACGTACCATATCTTGAAACAATCGCTACCTACGATGAGGAAAAGGGCGAAATGGCAATTTTCTGTGTTAACAAAAGCCTTGAAGAAAAGCTTTGCGTTGATTTCAATATGCTTGACTTTAATGGCTTTAAGGTTACGGAGTTTATTTCTATGGACGGATACGATAAAAAGGCAGAAAATAACTTCGATAACGTTTCTGTAAAGCCTCACAGTAATCCTGTGCCACAGACAGATAACAATATTTTAACCGTAGAGCTTCAGCCTCTTAGCTGGAATGTTATAAAATTAAGTGTATAACAGCTTTGGGGATGTTAAAAAAGCGCAGACCGTATAAAACAAAGATATAACAAAAAGGGGTT
>X40_Bactrian_Camel__coassemble_77_pt1 | contig 20358 bp, 15 predicted proteins | sample X40_Bactrian_Camel__metabat2_low_PE_002 | metagenome-assembled genome bin X40_Bactrian_Camel | reverse complement strand
AAATCCCTATTTTATACTCCCAATGGCGAGGTTTGTTCGTAGTATAAAACAAATTTATTTTAATAACTTTAATTTTTTTACATACTTAAAGGGCTCTATAGACTTATTGTTAAGACTATAGAACCCCATTTTGTTATATCTTTGTTTTATACGGTCTGCGCTTTTTTTACATCCCCATTTTTATTTTGTATAAACTTTTTTAATATTAATATCCTCATCAAATAAAATCAGGTCTGCGTCGCAGCCGATTTTTATTTGTCCCTTTGTGCTTTGGTAGCCCACAACCTGTGCAGGTGTAAGACTTGCCATTTTAACGGCACTGTAAAGAGGTACGCCAATCTCCTTGTACATATTCCTTACACAGTCCTTAAGTGTAGCAACGCTACCTGCAAGTGCAGATTTGTCTGCAAGCTTCATAACGTTGTCCTCATATACTACCTGTATACCGTTTTCCTGAGTGAAGACGGTATTTTCTTTTATATCACAGGCAGAAAACTCAAGTCCGTCTGTAATAAGGTACATTTTGTCGTCGCCCTTGCATTTGTATATAAGCTTCAAAAGACCTTTTGGTAAATGTCTTAAATCTGCAATGGTCTGAGTAGATATTTCGTCAATGGCTAATCCTGCCTCAACAACACCTGCAGTACGCATTATGCCTGTTTTAAAGCAAGAGGAACAAGCGTTATATATATGAGTAACGTCGGTGAAACCGTGCTTCAGAGCTTCTTCTACCTGCTCGTATGAAGCGGCAGAATGAGCAACACTACCGACTATACCTCTCTCCTTAAGCTTATCACCTAATCTTAAAACACCGTCCTCTTCAGGTGCAGCGCCCATAATAAGCACCTTGTCCCATAAATCAAAAAGCTCATCAGGTGGACAAAGGTCAGGGTTAAGTATATTTTCTTCACTTTGTGCGCCTTTATATTTTTTTGAAATATAAGGTCCCTCAAAATGCACACCGAGAATGGAAGCAGCCTTGCATTCCTCAGAGGCTTTTTTTATGGAAAGAGTAACTCTTTTGAGTTGCTCAACAGGTGCCGCAAGTGTTGTGGGTACAATTGAGGTTGTACCGTATTTCAAATGAGCCTGAGCCATTTCAATAATGTCTCTGTAATCCTCGCTCATAGCACTTTTGTTGCCACCACCGTGCACGTGAATATCAACAAAGCCGGGAGAAAGATACAGCCCTTCACAATCAATAACAGTATCCTTTTGTGAAGGCGTAAAGCTATTGCATACGTCTATTATTTTCCCGTTGTCTACAGTAACAACACAGTCACGTATTTTGTCGGGGAAAATTACCTTCGCATTTTTATAAAATTTCATATTATCACCTGAATAGATTTTAATTTGTATTTGAGTTATTGTCAATTAAAAATTTTTAAAACCGACCTATACCGACAAAAGATTTATACTCTCGTTTGTATAATCATTTAATAAAGAGGTGGTTTGTTGGTTTGTGTTTACGTAGACGTGCTTTTGTGCATTAATCTTTTAATTACATATATTTTTCTTGTGTGTACCCGTGTTTTTACAAATTCTCCTACAAGTAAATGGGGGATTGTGGCAGGTAGTATGATCGGTGGTCTGTCATCTCTCATAATTTTTGCAGAGGATATTAATATTTTTATCTCTGTTTTATTTAAGATAAGCGTATCGGCAGCTATTGTCTTTCTTTCATTTTTCCCTAAGAGTATAAAAAGGTTTATAAGAAATTATATTGCCTTTATGGGCGTTAGTGCATTTTTTGGAGGTTTTATGTTTTTTGCAGAAATAACCTTCGGGACAGAAAAGCTTCTTTATTTGAACGGTACAGTATATCTGGATATAAGCATAAAGTTCTTATTAGGCTCAGTTTTTGTAATATACGGAATTTTTATGCTTTTGAATTATTTTTCCCGTCGCAGAGCATCACTGAAGGATATTTACACAGTAAAGCTCACCTTCAGAAATGTAACGGTCGTTCTTTCTGCTTGTATAGATAATTGCAATAATCTTACAGACATTTTAACAGGTAGATTAGTTGTCATTGGTGAGCTTAAAGCCTTGTCACCGTTTTTCAGTTATGAGGAGCTAAGCTTTTTAAAGGCGCCCGATTTGCTTCGTGTCCCCGAAAGCTTCGTTAAAATCCTACGCTTCGTACCTTGCAAAACAGTAACCTCCGATTCTCTTTTACCTGTATTTACTCCAAGTAGGGTAGAAATAATTAAAGAGGGCAAGGCTTTGTTGCTGGAAAATATATGTATAGGCATTGTAAATAAAAGCTTGTCGGACGGTGAATATAATCTTCTGCTTAACAAAAATATTTTAGAATAGGTGTGTGCTGATGAACATAATAAAAGATATAATCAATTTAAAAAATAAGCTTATTTTAAAGCTTTTTAAAAGAGAAGTTTTTTATATTAATAGTCCTCAAACTCTTCCACCACCACTTGAAAAGAAGGAAGAGGACGCGTGCATAGAAATGCTTAAGACAGGTGACACCTGTGCCAAAAATCGTCTTGTTGAGCACAATTTACGTCTTGTGGTATACGTGGCAAAAAAATTTGAATCCTCAGGAGTGAACATTGAGGATTTAATATCCATAGGCACAATCGGTCTTATTAAGGCAGTCAATTCCTTTAATCCTGAAAAAAATATTAAAATCGCAACCTACGCCTCAAGATGCATAGAGAATGAAATTTTAATGCATCTTCGCAAGGTGAATCATCAGCGACTTGATATTTCACTTGATGAGCCTCTTAACGTGGATTGGGACGGCAACGAGCTGCTTTTATCCGACGTTTTAGGAAGTGACGGACTTGAAATAAACGATAACGTTGAAATGGAGGACGAAAAAAGAATTTTGTACCAGTGTATGTCGGCTTTATCTCAACGGGAAAGACAGATTATGAATATGCGCTTTGGTATGGATGGAGAAAAGGAGAAAACGCAAAAAGAGGTGGCAGATGAATTGGGAATTTCCCAAAGCTACATCTCCCGACTTGAAAAAAGAATAATTCTAAAGCTGAAAAAAGATATAGAAAAGCAGACGATTGAAAAATAAAATATTGAAATTTTACAAAATTTGTACTAATATGAAAATAGTGGAAAAACATTTGCCAACGAGGAGGCAGCACTATGAACAGAGCACAAATAGTATTCAAAGCAGTAGACGGTATCTGCTATCCAACTCAGAATATGATGCATTTTCCTAATATTGTTTGTTGCAAGGATATTCATTATGATTCGCACGAAAAAACAGTAGGGGATTTGTATTACAGAACAGATATTTTAAACGACGGCAAGAAGCATCCGCTTGTTTTATATTTTCACGGTGGCGCATTTATTATGGGGGATAAAAAGTGCCGTGTAAGTGTAAGTGAATTTTATGCGAATGAAGGGTACTTCGTTTTTTGCGTAAATTACCGTATGCCACCGGAAACACCGTTCCCAAAATATGCAATTGACTGTGTAAATGCAGCAAACTACGTAGAAAAGCTTGCAGAGGAATACAATATAGATTTAGACAGTTTAGTTGTAACGGGTGATAGCTCCGGAGGCTACACTGCAGCATATCTTGAGGCGCTTTGTTGTAATCCTGATTTACATAAAAAAATCGATTGCCCTGAGATTAAGGTCAAATTCAAGGCAAGTATGCTTATGTGTGGCATTTATGATTTAGACGTGCTTCTTAAGGGCACAAAGCTTTTAGGAGTTATTCCAAAAACGGCGCAGCTTATTGTTGGTGATTTCCCGTTAAAAAACGATCTTTCTAATTTTAACGAGTATCCGTATATAGATTATCTTTCGCCCTCAAGCTTTGTAAACGAAAATTGGTGCAGCACCTTTATGTGTTGGGCAATTGATGACATTGTTTGTCAGAATCAAGGTGAGCCCATGGCAGAAAAGATAAAGAAATATGCACCTGCCTTTGATTCCTTTGTGGTGTCAGGCTTCCAGAATAACCATTGCTTCCATCTTGAGTTTGGTCACAATAAGCTTGCAATGGAATGTATGCAAAAATCTGCAGAGTTTTTAAAGAGTGTATTCTCAGAGGAAACAGTTACTGTTTAAAACAAAAATTCCCGCTACTATCAATTAAGATAGTAGCGGGATTAATTTTTATTATCTGATGTTACCTGTGTTTGTTTTAAGTGTAACGTCGTGTGCGCCACCTTCAACAATACTTGTTGCACTAACAAGTGTAAGCTTTGCATCTCTCTGTAAATCAGGGATAGTAAGCACACCACAGTTGCACATTGTGGATTTAACCTTGTAAAGACTCTTTGTAACGTTATCGTGGAGTGAGCCTGCATAAGTTACGTATGAGTCAACACCTTCCTCGAAAGAAAGCTTTGATTGACCGCCAAGGTCATATCTCTGCCAGTTACGAGCTCTGTTTGAGCCTTCGCCCCAATACTCTTTAACGTATGTGCCGTTAATGTTGAGCTTTGGTGTTGGGCTTTCGTCAAAACGAGCAAAGTATCTGCCCAGCATCATAAAGTCTGCACCCATAGCAAGTGCAAGAGTCATATGGTAATCGTGAACGATACCACCGTCGGAGCAAATAGGAACGTAAATGCCTGTTTCCTCAAAGTATTCGTCACGAGCTGCAGCAACCTCAATAAGTGCAGTTGCCTGTCCTCTACCGATACCCTTTGTTTCACGAGTGATACAAATTGAGCCACCGCCGATACCTACTTTAACAAAGTCTGCACCTGCTTCTGCAAGGAAACGGAAGCCGTCACGGTCAACAACGTTACCTGCACCGATTTTAACGCTTTCGCCGTATTTTTCTCTGACGAATGCAATTGTACGCTTCTGCCACTCTGTGTAACCCTCAGAGGAGTCAATACAAAGCACGTCTGCACCTGCTTCAACGAGAGCAGGGATTCTTTCTGCATAGTCTCTTGTGTTGATACCTGCACCAACCATATAACGCTTGTGGTTGTCAAGTATCTCCTGAGGATTCTCTTTGTGCTGAGAATAGTCCTTACGGAAAACAAAGTAAAGGAGATTACCTTTGTCATCTATAATAGGAAGAGAGTTGAGCTTGTGCTCCCAAATAATATCGTTTGCTTCTTTAAGAGAGGTTGTTGCAGGAGCAGTGATAAGCTTTTCGAGAGGAGTCATAAACTCTGTAACCTTCATATCTAAAGGCATACGGCTTATTCTGTAATCTCTTGAGGTAACAACACCCAAAAGCTTACCCGTTGCAGTACCGTCATCTGTAACTGCCATTGTTGAATGGCCTAAGGTGTCATAAAGGTTAACAACGTCACCTAAAGTATTGTCAGGGCAAAGGTTAGAGTCAGAAATAACAAAGCCTGCCTTGTAGTTCTTTACCCTTGCAACCATTGCAGCCTCGTCCTCGATTGACTGTGAGCCGAAAATGAAAGACATACCACCTTCCTTAGCAAGTGCAATAGCAAGTGTGTCGTTTGAAACAGACTGCATAATTGCAGATACCATTGGGATGTTGAGAGTAATAGGTGATTCCTCTTTACCCTTTCTGTATTTGCAAAGTGGTGTGCTAAGGTTTACGTTGTTAGGAATACAGTCAGGGCCTGTGTAACCCGGTATAAGTAAGTATTCGCTAAATGTTCTTGAAGGTTCTTTACAGTAATGAGCCATTCGTATCTCTCCTTTGTGTGCATAATTGTTACCTTTTATTTTACTTTTTTATTTCCATAAAGTCAACTATAAAATATAACGATTTAAAGGTCGTTTTTTGTCATTAAATTATTGTAAAATGCCATATTCTATGATAATATTATAAAATAATTAAGATATATTCAGCTTATGCTGATTTTTTGGGGTGTAATTATGGCGCATTTTGAAATTGATTTTCACGATAAAAATAGTGAAAGATTAATGCTTAACAGAAGAGTAGATCAGATTTTAAACGATCTCTACGCAAAATTTATTTTTACTAATGGTGTAGATACAGGTGATTTCCTTTTTCGTGACGGTCAATACTCAATTGATGATATAAATAAGGGCGAATGGACTCCTTTTAAGGCAGGTCAGGATTTTTGGGGCTACCGTGAGTGCTACTGTTGGTTTAAGCAAACAATAAAGATTCCTGAAAGCTTTAAGGGTCAGCACGTGATTTATAGGCTTCGTCCCTACGAAAGAAACTGGAACGAGGTTAACCCTCAGTTTATAATTTTTGTAAACGGCAAGGTTATTCAGGGCAGTGACAGTAATCACCAATACGTTACTCTTACAGAGTGTGCACAAGGTGGCGAGGAGCTTGAAATTGCCATTAACGCTTATTCTGATGACCACGAGTGGAAGGGTAAAATCGGACTTTCTGCTCAGCTTCAGGTTATGGATGATATTGCCTACGATGTTTTCTATGATCTTCAGACACCTCTTAAGGTTGCAAAGTATCACGGTGAGGATAGCGACGCCCGTGTTAATATTATAAAAACACTTAACGAGGCTTGTAATATTCTTGATGTAGATACTAATGATGCAGAGGTTTTCCACCAATCTGCAAAGGAAACAAAGGAGTTTCTCAACAAAAATCTTTATGGCAAATTTGAAGAAGCTACCTGTTGGAGTGTGGGCCACACTCATATAGACGTTGCGTGGCTTTGGAGACTCCGTCAGTCAAGAGATAAGGCTTGTCGTTCCTTTGCAACAGTTCTGAAGCTTATGGAGGAGTATCCTGAGTATAAATTTATGTCCTCTCAGGCTCAGCTTTACGACTACGTAAAGCAAGACTATCCGGAGGTTTACGAAAGAATAAAGCAAAAAGTCAAAGAGGGCAAATGGGAGCCTGAAGGCTCAATGTGGGTAGAGGCAGATACAAATGTTGCCTCAGGTGAAGCGCTTGTAAGGCAGTTTATGGTAGGCAAACGCTTTTTCCGTGATGAGTTTGGCGTAGATAACAAAATTATGTGGCTGCCCGACGTTTTTGGCTATTCTGCCACAATTCCTCAGCTTATAAAGAAATGCGGAATGAAGTATTTTATGACAACTAAAATCGGTTGGAATGAATACAATAAATTCCCTTACGATACTTTCAAATGGCGTGGTATAGACGGTACCGAGGTGCTTTCACACTTTCCTCCAAGCTGTCACGCAACTGTAGACGAAAGAAAGGATTGGCAAACTACGTATAACAGTAAGCTTCGTCCTCTTTACGTAATCGGTGGCTACAAGCGTTATTCTCAAAAGGATTTGGGCAAGGATTACCTTATGAGCTACGGCTTCGGTGACGGTGGCGGTGGCCCAACTGTCGAGATGCTTGAATACGGCAGACGTATGGCAAAGGGTATACAGGGCTGCCCCGTTGTAAAACAGGCTCATTCTCTTGATTTCTTTGAGCATCTTGAAAAGCAGGTGGAGGGCAACAAGCATCTTCCGACATGGTGTGGTGAATTGTACCTTGAGTTCCACAGAGGCACTCTCACAAGTCAGGCAAGAAACAAGAAATATAACCGTAAAAGCGAATGCCTTTATCACGACGTAGAAACACTTTCTGCAATTGCAAACAAAGAGGTAGGCTTCACTTATCCGAAGGAGAGACTCCTTGAAAATTGGAAGCTTATTCTCCTTAATCAGTTCCACGATATTCTTCCCGGCTCTTCCATTAAAGAGGTTTACGAGGATAGTAAGCAGGACTACGAAAACGTTCTTGAGTCAGGCTGTGAAATGGCAGGGGATGCCCAGGCTTCCCTTGTTTCGGATATTGCACTTGAAGAGGATAGCATCGTTGTATTCAACACAACAGGCTTCGATAGATTCGATGCAGTTATTTCCGATGTACCTTGCGATGAGAATTTTGCATTATTCAACACCGCAGGCAATGAAATTCCTTACCAAAAAACTTACGACGGCAGAATTGTTTTCGTAACGGGTGTACCATCAAAGGGCTACACAACAGTTACAGTAAAAAAGCAGCAGCCTAAAAAGTTCAATAGCCTAAATGCCACAAAGAAAAGTGTCCAAACACCATTCTTTGAGGTTGAGTTTAATGAAGAGTATAACGTATCAAAGCTTGTTCACAAGCTTTCAGGCAGAGAGGTTGCGCCTCAGGGCGAGACCTTAGGTAAGGTTATAGCCTATCAGGACAGGCCTCATAACCACGAGGCATGGGACGTTAAATGCTACTTTGACGAAAAGAGCTGGAGCCTTGATTTTAAAAAGGCAGAGCTTATAGAGAACGGCCCTGTCAGAGCAGTATATAAGGTAGAAAGAGCTTTCCGCAATTCAACCTTTACAGAGTTTTATAATATCTATAATAACCTTGAAAGAATCGACGTTGATTACGAGGCAGATTGGCACGAGGATCATGTTGTGCTTAAAGCAGATTATCCTGTAGACGTTAACTCAACAAAAGCAACCTTTGATATTCAGTTTGGTAACGTTGAGCGTTCAACCACCACAAACACAACCTGGGAATTTGCACAGTTTGAAGAGTCAATGCACAAATGGGTTGACCTTTCTGACAATAGCTTCGGTCTTGCAATTCTTAATGACTGTAAATACGGCTGCGACGTTAAGCACGGCAGAATCCGTCCAACTCTTTTCCGTTGCGCAACAAGGCCAAACACAGTTCAGGACAGAGAATTCCATTCCTTTACCTTCTCAATTTATCCACATGCAGGTAAGGTATGTGACTCCGACGTTTACAGAGAGGCATATAACGTCAATTTCCCGTTATATGCAATTCCCGTTGATGCACAGGACGGTACGCTTGACAGTGAATATTCTCTTGTTGCAAGTCATGATGATAACGTTGTAATTGAAACGGTTAAGGTAGCAGAGGATAGCGACCATATTATTGTTCGTGCCTTTGAGACCTGGAACAAGAAAACAGATGCCACTCTTTTCTTCTGCGATGAAATTGAGAGTGCAACAGAGTGTAATCTTCTTGAGGAAGAGGACACTGCAGTAGATTATGTTTCCAACGAAATTAACGTTACCTTCAAGCCCTTTGAAATTAAAACGTTTAAAATTAAATTTAAAAAATAAGGTAGTAATATGAATAATACGTTTTTTGCAATGGTCTCTCGTATGAAATACATAGACCGTTGGGCATTAATGCGAAATACTGAAAAGGAGAGTCTTGACAGTCATTCAAAGGAAGTGGCAGTCATAGCACACGCTTTGGCAGTTATCGGTAATAAACGCTTCGGTAAATGCTATAACGCAGACAGAGCCGCAGTTTTAGGCCTCTATCACGATACCCACGAGATTATAACAGGTGATATGCCGACTCCTGTTAAGTACGATAACGAGGTGCTTACAAACGCCTTTAAGGCAGTGGAGGATTCTGCCAACTGTAAGCTTGTATCCAAGCTTCCTGAGGATTTGCAGGATATTTTTTCAGAGCTTCTTACAGGTGATGGCGATAAGGAGCTCAAGCCACTTATTAAAGCGGCAGACAAGCTTAGCGCACTTATTAAATGCATTGAGGAGCGCAAGGCAGGTAATACGGAATTCCTGGAGGCAGAGTCAGCCACAAGGAAGCGTATTCTTGAGGCAAACGTTCCTGAGGCAGAGGTGTTTCTTGAAGAATTTATTCCTGCCTATGAGTTAACACTTGATCGACTGTAATTATAATAACTGTAATTATAATAAAAGAAAACGGACTGAAAAACTTGTGTTCTTCAGTCCGTTTTATTTATGCTTAGTTTATCCCATCAGGAAATCCCAAATATGCTTAAAGAAGGTGGAAATAAGCTTCATAATATTAAAGAAGCTTGTTTGTTGTGAAGCATCCTTGAGTGCTTCCTCTAATTCTGTACCCTCGCTTTCTACTCTGTAGAAGGTCTGGTGTACAGTATCGTTTTGCATAAACTGAGGATATTCCTTCATATCGTGAACAGTAAGCTGCTCCTCGCTACCAAAGAGCACCTTGTAGAACTGGTCGTGACCGTCGTGACAGGTGCAATGGAGCATATCCTTAACAAACCAGGTGTATTCAGGAAGTGCGCATGTAGAAGCGTCAATAACTCTGTCAGGTGAAATGTAGTTATATTCAGCGTCAACTGCTTGCTTGTAGTCTGCAGGAAGCTGCTCACCGATATATGCACACGTTGCACCAACAGATGCATACTGTGTATCAACAGTACCGTCGGAGTTATTCATATATGCCTCAACAAGTGGTGTTCTTTGCATATTGTAGCCTGCAACGATATAAATATTTGTGCCTTGTGCCTGTGCACCTTTCAAAAGGTCACCTGCATTGCATTGTACCTCATAGTGATAATAATCAAGTCTCTCAATTAAAGTAGCGTTAACCTCAGGGTCAAGCTGCATAAATACCTTACCTGATTCGTAATATTCATCGGGAACAAAGCTCCATATACCCGGCATTGTGCCAAATATTGGGATAAGAGCCTCTGCAAAAACTCTGTCCTTAAGCTCTTTAACAATAACGTCTGCAATGTCAACAAGACCTGCCCAGACACCTGCAGAATCAAACATATCAATAAGAGTGATGAGTATACCTGCAAGGAAATCACTGTCCATTGACGGAAGAGCGCCTGAAGCGTAGCGAACAAGCGCATCCTTATCTATATGCACCTTGCCGTTATAAAGCTCGCCTGCAACTGCAGTACCCTGAAGAGGACAGTTCTGGAAAATAATTGTTTCAATATCCTCTGTGCCGTAAAGCTGAATGTATGCAAGCGTTGTAACGCCACCCATGGATGATGCTCTGAAGCGTACCGTATCGTGCTTTGTAATTTCCTTAACCTCTTGAATGTAAGCGTGAAGCTTTTGTGCATTTACAATAGGGTCCTCACGGAAATCGTAGCCGAAATAGTAGCTGTGGTTAATGCCGTGGTCTGCATTTTCAGGATGGAATTCCTCTGTTGTAACGTTAGGAAGAGAATTTCCGTTTTCGTCCATTGCAAGATTTCCGAAGGAAGCGTTAACACAGTCAATAAGCACGTCTCCGAAGGAGTCGTAATCTGCGTCAATAAGAAGCTCTGCCGCTGCAGGAACAAGAGGAGCAAACGCCTCAAGAATATCGTCAGTCTGTGGTCTGAAAAGCTGTTTTTCATTTTCGGTACCGGCATCCTGATAAACGGAGCCACTGCCTAATGCCGCAACGTAAATTATAGGAGCTTCACCGCAGCTGCATTTTTCTTCTGCTGCAAAGCATGGCAAAACACCTAAACAAATAATTATGATTGATAAGGTAATGGAAATAAACCTTCTCATAAAAACCCTCCATATTATTTTATTAACATTATATTAACATATTAAAAGGCTCCTTTAAATGTGCAATTTTTACAAATTTGAGCCATTCTTTTTGACATATGGCAATAGTTATTGTGTTGTGTATACGCAGATTTTATGATAAAATAAATTAAATAATTACGTGGAGGCGCACTATGTCTTATTCTTCCTTTGCTTCTGTTTACGACGCGTTGACGGTAAACGTTGATTACAAAAAAAGAGCAGACTATATTTGCGATATTTTAACAGATTATAATATAACAGAGGGACTCCTTCTTGATCTTGCTTGTGGCACAGGCTCACTTTCCGTTGAGTTTTCTAAAAGAGGCTTCGAGGTAATCGGTACAGATGCTTCTGCAGATATGCTGATGGAGGCTCAGAACAAAGCCTTTAGTGAGGAACAAAATATAATGTTCCTTTGTCAAAAAATGCAGCAAACTGATCTTTACGGCACGGTAAGAGCTATCGTTTGCGCACTCGACAGTATTAATCATCTTCAGTCCTACGAGGAGCTTGAAGAAACCTTCAAGGTACTCAAAAACTTTATAGACGATGGCGGCATAATGGTATTTGACGTAAATACAGTTTATAAGCATCAAAACGTTCTTGCAAACAACACCTTTGTGTACGATGAAAAAGACGTTTACTGCGTTTGGCAAAACAGACTCCTGCCGGATAATATTACAGTTAATCACAACCTTGATTTCTTTGTAAAAGAAGGCAACGCATACACTCGTTTTACGGAGAATTTTTTCGAAAGAGCCTTTACTCATGAGGAAATATTAACTGCAACAGAAAAGTCAGGCTTCAGACTTGTTACACGGTACAAGGACTTAACAAGAGCTTTACCCGACGAGGAAACAGAAAGAATTTATTACGTTATCAGGAGGGAATATAATGGATAATTTGGCTTATCTCAAAAGTGGTACGGATATTCGTGGCACTGCAATAGAAAAGGACGGTAAGGCTGTAGATTTAACCGATGCCCGTCTTGAAAGCATCGTCAATTCCCTTGTTGTATTTTTAAAAAATAAGTTAAATAAAAACGAGCTCACAATTGCAGTAGGCTACGATTCACGTGTATCCTCAGAAAGAATATTCAATACGGTAACAAATGCACTTTTGTCATTAGGTGTAAAAACTTATGATTGTTCACTTGCCTCTACACCGTCTATGTTTATGTCTATTGTTAACTTTAATCTTGACGCATCAATAGAAATAACGGCAAGTCATTTGCCTATGGAAATGAACGGCCTTAAGTTTTTTACCCGTCAAGGTGGATTTTCAGGCTCAAATATAAAAGAAATTCTTCAATATGCACAGAGTAATCCTTACGTTGCGCCAAAAATGAGCAACAAGGCAGAAAAGCTTTCAGGTATGGATACTTACTGTGAAAATCTTTGCAGAATGATAAAAGAGGGCGTAAACGCCGAGGATTATAATTATCCTTTAAAGAACCTTAAAATAGTTGTTGATGCAGGTAACGGCGTTGGTGCATTTTATGCTTTTAAGGTGCTTAAGGTTCTTGGAGCAGATATTGAAGGAAGCAGATTTTTAGAGCCGGATGGCACCTTCCCTAATCATATCCCTAACCCTGAAAACAAAGAGGCAATGAACTCTATTTGCGATGCAGTAAGGGAAAGCGGAGCTGATTTAGGTGTAATTTTTGACACAGACTGCGACAGAGCTGCCTGCGTTGATAAAAATGCACAGGAAATTAACAGAAATAAGCTTGTGGCACTCGCTTCCTATATTGCATTGAAAAATGTTAAAGGTGGCGTTATTGTAACAGATTCCGTTACCTCAGACGGACTTAACAGTTTTATTGAAAACGAATTGGGTGGTGTCCATCATCGCTTTAAAAGAGGCTATAAAAACGTAATTGACGAGGCAATTCGCATCCAAACAGAAGAGGGCAAAGAGGCTCCTCTTGCTATCGAAACATCAGGCCATGCCGCATTTTCGGAAAACTATTATCTTGACGACGGTGCGTATCTTGTAACAAAGATAATTATTGAGGCAGCAAAGCTTTCAAGGGAAGGCAAGTCAATTGAGGACGTAATAAGCAGCCTTAAAATTCCTGCAGAGGAAAGAGAGGTACGGTTTAAAATTCTTCTTGAGGATTTCCGTGATTACGGCACAAGCGTTATAAATGATCTTAAGTCACTTGCAGAAAAAACAGACTTTACAACTCTTGCTACCTCTAATTATGAGGGCATCCGTTTTAATTTCAATAAGGAAAACGGCGACGGCTGGCTTCTTTTGAGGATGAGTGTCCACGAGCCCTTGCTTGTGCTCAATTGCGAAAGCGATTCACAAGGCGGTACGGAAAAGATTCTTGAATTCTTCAAGCGTTTCATAACACAATACAATAATAAGTTAGATTTATCAAAATTATAATACAAAAGAGCTTTTCAAGTGATTGAAAAGCTCTCTCTTTTATTCGTCAACGTCTTTAAAATCTATTTCTGTATATCCGTTTTCATCTGTGCGAAGCTCGGTTTCAATATCGCTTTTAAGACGTATGATTTTATTGTTGTTTATTATTAAAATAACACCAAGTATTATAAGTGCAATACCAAGTATTGCCGTCAGAGCCTCTGCAAAAGCAAAGGGCGCCGCAACAATTGTAAGACCTGTGACCATCATAATAGCAGAGGTTATTGTTTGCAGAGTAGTTTTATTTGCTTTAAGTATGTTTATAATGCCGTAAACAAATAGCCCAAAGCCAAGAAGCACAGGTATTATCGAAAGTAGTCTTTCGGGATGAATAACAAGCACAAATGCAATGGCAAATGTAAAGATTACTCCTATCAGCTCTCTTGTTTTACCTTGATTTGCTTCTGATTTTTTTATATAGCCAATGAGCTTTATTATACCCTTAGTAAGAGTGATTATACCCAGAACAAGACAAACGGTTTTTATTGTAATGCCCGGCAAAACCAAAAGCACAAGACCTACAATAATAAACGCTATTGCAAGAGGTGTTGCAGAGTTGAATTTTTTAAAAAGCTTTTTAATTTTGTCCATTTTTATTTATCCTTTTGAAATTCCTCGTGTCTTTCGTTAATTTGCTTTGTAATATTCTCCATAAATTCGCCGTGGAGCTTGTACTTTGAGGAGAATATAATAAGCGAAAGTGTAATGAATATTAACGGGCATACAAGCATCATAAAGCTTATGGTGTTCTTTTCCATTGCAGTATAAATAAGCTTTGTTTCGCTCCTTGCCTCGTAGTTCGAAATAATGAGGCCCGAGAAAAGTATAATGGTCTGTATGGTGTACGCCATTTTCTGCAAAAAGCCCTTCATGGAGAAGGTGACGGATTCTGCACGCGAGCCCATTTTGATTTCACCGTAGTCAACAATATCTGCAAGGAATACCGTTTGTGACACAAACATAGAAGCGATACCTATAGATGCCACAAGGTAGCAGAAGTTCATTACCATATACGCTTCGTTCAATGCACAAATCAGCATACCGCCAAAGCCTACGAGCGCAAGACAAAGAGAGGTTTGATACGTCTTTTTGCGTGAAATGAATTTTGTCAAAACAGGAATAACACCGAGACCTAAAACGGAGCCTACTGCACCAATGGTGTTGAATAAGGATTGCTTAGACGGGTCGCCAACAACCACGTCAAAGAAGTAAACGCCGACACCCGATACCATATACCAGCCTGCGTTTGAGAGTGCGGCAAAGAGCATAAATGTACGAAGCTGATCGTTACCGAGAACAACCTTGAATATTCTTTTGAATGAGAATTTTTCGTTGGAAACGGTAATGATTCTTTCTTTTGTGCGGGAAACAGAAAGACAGGAAAAGCCGATAAGAGCAACTGCACAAATTATTGCCCAAGTGCTGTAGCCTTTTGCATCGGCAACCTTTTTTCCGTCAAGCATTGTAACACTGAGAAGGGGAAGTATAACAGGAGTAAGGATAGATATTATACCTTGTCCAAGACCTGAAAAAGCTCTTGCAATAGTGGCAATAACGTTTCTTTCTTTTGGATCACTTGTAAAGGAGGGCACCATGGACCAATAGGAAATATCTGCCATAGTGTTTGTCATTCCCCATAAAACGTAGAAAATTGCAATATAAACGTGTATTGCAACGCCGTCCTTTGCAAGTCCGGGATTTGTAAATAAAAGTGAAAGTACAATAGCATTAAGGAATGAGCCTATTAATATCCACGGTCTGTACTTGCCCATTTTTGTTTTTGTACTGTCAATAATTGTGCCCATCATAGGGTCGTTTATGCCGTCCCAAATACGTGCAACAGGTGTCAGCAAAAGCAGAAACCAATAGTTAAGGTCGAGCGTGTCGGTAAAATATTTTGCAAGATATGAGTAAAAAAGTCCGTAGCTCAAATCAAGACCGATAGCACCAACACCGTAGCCTAATTTATCTTTGAGTTTTTTCATACGTAAAAGCTCCTTGATTTTTATAAGCTCATTATAACAATTCAACTGCCTTTTTGCAATATTTACAGGTTAATTAGATAAATTACTTGAACAATGTAAAAAAATATAATATTATAGTTATAAATCATAAGGTGGTGTAAATATGGAGCAAGAAAATAAAAAATCGGGTTTCATAAACCTTGAAAAATTTCCTTTAATCAGAAAAAAGCTTATAAGATTTCCTGTTTTTCTTATTATTCCGATAGGGTACGTAATTGCAGGCAGATTTACAGGCTTGTGGCATCCGTTGTGGATGTTTTTCTTCCTGATACCAATTCATTTTCAGTTGATTTTTGCCTTTAGTGCAAAATCTGTTAAGTCTTTTGTTTTAAGGCTTCCCATTGTATTTATTGTTGTTCCTCTTTTCCTTATATGTGGCTTCTTCTTTAACCTGTGGTCATACGCATGGGTGATATTTTTACTTTTGCCGCTTTATTATTGGTATGCGGCAATCAGCTCAAAGAAAGATAAATAAAAACACACTTTATATTTTAAAGAGGCTGTAAAAAACGACAAGTTTTTTACAGCCTCTTTGCCGTATTATCTTTTGTTTTAAATAACGCTTATCTTGAATGAGAATTCAAGGTGTTTTTCGTCTAAAAGTCTGTTGTTCTCATCGTTGTCAAGCTCTGCCCATTCGCTTAATGCATTGAAACGGGCATCAATGTTAAAGAAGGTCTTGCCTTCGTTCTGCAATTCAAAGTCGTGCTTCTTTGCAGTTAACTGCTCTGCAGAAACATGGGAAGCGTTGAAGGAAAAATCCTTCGTTTCCTTTGCAGGCTCAACAAAGAGGCCTGTACCTTCTGCGTTACTCAAGGCAACTCTTCTTGTTTTGTAGTGTGAAGAATTTTCCTGAGGTCTTACGTAGTGAACAAAGTTATCCGTTACGGTAAGCTCATATTCTCCGAAACGTGCAGCCTTGTATTTATCAGGGTACGTTTCCGTTGTGCCGAGACCGAAATACTTAATATTTTCAAATTCCTCAAGCATAACAAATTCAATACCAAGGCGAGGAAGCACCGGTACAGTTTCTCTAACGTCACCTTTAAAGCTGATTTCAAGAGTGCCGTCATTTTTGAAGAGGTAATCAACCTCTGCCTTAATAACAGGAGGATTTGCAGGGCCGCCTAAAGCAATTTTTGTTTTTATAATTGCTTGTTTATCTGATTTTTCAAGCTCAACAGAATAAGTTTTTTGATATATATGGTCAAAGTGATTTGCAACCCAGGCGTCAACAGAGCCTCTGTTGTAGGTCGGAGCGTGCCAGAGCTTGAATTTTGATGGCTCCTTGAGCATATCCTTACCGTTTTTGGAAACGTTGTGGATTCTTCCGTAACGCTTATCAAAGTAGTATTCGGTACCGTCACAGCTAACGGTAATGAAGCTGCCTGTTTCTACAACAATAAAGGTTTTCTCTTCTTTTTCTGCAGAAGGCTTCGGTGCTTCGATTTCAAACTGAAGGAAGCCTGTTTCGTAGCCTGCCTCTGCCCAAGGTGTTGCATTCTTTTGGTGTATTGTTGCAGTAAGGAAGCAATCACCTGTAAGAGTATAATCTGCCATATTAAAGAGCGTAAAGGATTTTTCCTCTTGTGGTGCAATATCTAATTTGTCAATTTCTCCCGATGCAATTTCCTTGCCGTTTGAGGATAAGCACCATTTGAGCATACAGTCCTCAAGGCTTTCGAAATAACGCACACTCTTTATTGTAATAACTCCATCCTTGAAGCTACCTCTGACAGTTTCGTAAACCTTTTTCATATCATAGTAGCCGGGTCTCTCGTCTCTGTTAGAAAAAACGAGACCGTCAAGGCAGCAGATGTTATCGTTAGGGAATTCACCAAAGTCACCACCGTAGAAATAACGTGGCTTGCCGTTTTCATCAGGAATATTTACGTTGTGGTCGCACCATTCCCAAATGCAGCCGCCACAGAAGTTATCGTTTGCGTCCACAAGCTCCCAGAACGGATATACGTCACCTGTTGTAATGGAGTCAACGTATTCGCACATATAGAACGGCTTTGTGTATTCGGGATTCTTAAGGTAGTCAATAGTGTATTGGTAGCCTGGGTACATTCTGCTTTCCACGTCGGAAATATCTGCCCAGCTTTCGCCCTCAGGTACTGCAGTAAACTGAAGGTGAGCGTTTTCGTAGTGAACAATAGCGTTTTCGTCACGGCTTTTAATGTATTCACGCATAGCTCTGTGGTTATAGCCGCAGCCACTTTCGTTACCAAGGGACCACATTATAACAGAGCCGTGGTTCTTGTCTCTTTCAAAAAGACGGGCTGCTCTGTCAACGTATGCCTCGCGCCATTCGTCAATTGTGGAAAGTCTGCTCCAACGCATCCAATCCCAATCTGCATCTGTATTGAAGCCCATACCATGAGTCTCAATATCTGCCTCGTCAATGAAATAGAAGCCAAGAGCCTCTGCCATATCGTAAAAACGAGGATCATTAGGGTAGTGAGAGGTTCTTATGGCGTTAACGTTTGCACGCTTCATCATAAGAAGGTCTCTGGTCATATGCTTAATATCAACTGCGTAGCCTGTGTCAGGTGAGGAATCGTGACGGTTTATGCCCTTGAGCTTTATTGCCTTGTTGTTAATAAGAAGCTTTTTATCCTTGATTTCAATTCTTCTTAATGCAAGCTGGAAAGGAATAATCTCATCCTCAACAGTAAGGAAAAGGGTATAAACGTATGGCTTTTCGTCATTCCATAAAAGAGGGTTCTTGATTTCAATATCAAAGCACTCGTTTTCACTTTCGGAATTTTTAATAACAGTTCCACCGGGAGCCGTTAAGCCGTAAAGAATATTTGCTTTGCTTGTTAATTCGCATTCGATATGTAAATTACATACGGATAAATCCTCGCTGACGTCTTGCTTTATGTAAACGTCCTTGATTCTTGTCTTGCTTCTTGAAAGGATATAAACCTCTCTGAAAATGCCTGTGTATCTGAAATAGTCCTGGTCCTCAAGGTATGAGCCGTCGCACCATTTAACAACAAGTACGCAGATTCTGTTTGTGCCTTTTTTAAGGTGCTTTGAAATATCAAATTCACTTGTGCAGTGTGAAACCTGGCTATAGCCAACAAACTCGCCGTTGATCCACAAGTAGAAGCAGGATGAAACGCCTTCAAAGGTGATAACGTTATCTCTTTGGAGCATCTCCTCGGAAACCTCAAAATCTCTTATGTGGAAGGCGCAAGGATTTTCGTCAGGTACGTGTGGAGGGTCAACTGAAAAAGGATATTTCAGATTAGAATAAAGAGGTGTATCCGTAATTTCAGGAAGTCCGTAAAGCTGAACAACACCGGGAACGTAAACCTCGTCAAGAGCAGTTGTGTCAAAATCCTTTTCGGTAAGCTCCATTTTTGCACCTTCAAAGGATTCAAAAAATTTAAATTTCCAGTTACCGCAAAGATTTGTTAAGTAGTAGGAATTGTTACGGTCACCTGAAAGTGCATCCTCCAGGCTATCGTAGGGAATAAAGTATGCACGAGGCTTTTCTGTGCCAACGTGTAGAGTCTCAAGCTCCTTATGGTATTCTTTGAATATCATATTTTTACCTCTTTTCTTTTATGGTTATATGTAATTATTTTAAACTATTTAAAAATTCACCTGTGTTACCAAAGCACAGCTCAACCTCATCCTGCATTTTGCTGAAGCATTTTTGTGTTGCGTAGCAGTCCGACAGGGCTCGGTGAGCACTTTCGTTTACAGTGTTATAAAAGCACACCATATCCGAAAGTCTGTGGTGAGATAATTCGGGATGAAGCTTTCTGAATATACGCATGGTATCAATATACGTATTTTTAAACTCACCGTTAGAGGCGGCAATGAATCTCACGTCGAAAAGCACGTTATGACCAACAACAAGGTCATCGCCTACAAAGTCAATAAAATCGGGAAGCACCTTTCTCGGATTGGGTGCAAAACGCACCATTTCATTTGTGATGCCTGTAATTGCTTCTATTTGTGCAGGTATAGGGAAGCCGGGATCACAAAGACTCTGAAAGGTATCAATAATCTTACCGTTTTTTACTTTTACTGCGGCAAATTCAATAATTAAATCCGTCGACGGATTAAGCCCTGTTGTTTCAAGGTCAAGCACCGTATAATCCTTCGGGAAGCCTATAACGCATTTGCCTAATAAATCATTTTTCTTTTTTGTAATACAATGAAAAAAAGGGTACCCCTTTTCCGTAATCAGCATTAAAAATCACCTTTCAATATAATATCATATTCACCGTTATATTTTCAACAAATAAAAGAATTTTGTGGTGTAGAAACAAGGGGTAATAATTTAGTTAATTTAACAAGATTTTTTTACTGTGTAAATGCCATATGTCCTTCAGACGCGAAGCCTTACATCCCTGTACGCCAAAGGCGTATAGGGAGGGGGACCAACGCCTACGGCGTTGGTGGTGGGTAGTTCTCTTACCGCACACCTTCAGTAAAAGTAACGCAAAGCCTTACATCCCTGTGCGTAAGCATAGGGAGGGGGACCAACGCCTCTGGCGTTGGTGGTGGGTAGTTCTCTACTCTTTATTCTTCAGTTGAATAGAACGCCTGCCTTCCTTCGAAGGAAGGTGGCACGAAAAATCACCGATTTTTGTGACGGAAGGTTCTTCATCACGAAGTGATGATTTTGCCTTCGGCTGATGATATACACCTACGGTGATGATATACACGCTAAAGCGTG
>X40_Bactrian_Camel__coassemble_73_pt1 | contig 20930 bp, 14 predicted proteins | sample X40_Bactrian_Camel__metabat2_low_PE_002 | metagenome-assembled genome bin X40_Bactrian_Camel | reverse complement strand
ATGTATAATTACACCAAAAACAGAAAGGGTTGTATTTTATGAAAAAATGTAGAAAGCTTATAGCAATGTTGCTTGTTTTTATGCTACTTACAGGTAGCCTCGCAACAAGCACAAACGCTGTATTAGTTGGCGGCGAAACACCATACGTCCCTGTTGACGATGACGTTATCCCAACAATTATCGTTCCCGGTCTTTTCCAGAGCGAAACGAAATATTACGTAGACGGCAAGGTTGCCCTTAACAAAAACGGTCAACCATACGAAATGCCTTTCTTCCTTGACACAACAGAGGAAATTGTTGGTGTTGCTCTTGAAGAGGCACTTGTTCCAATTGTAGATTTAATCGTTGACCAGGAGGACAAGGAGCAAATGGCTGCACACGCCGTTGCAGATATTCTCGGTGACGTGTTAATGGGCAAACAGAAGCTCGACGAAAACGGTCAGTTTATCAACGATATTCGTGCAACCTCTTACAGAGGCTCCTTTGAAACTCTTTCAGAGCACGATCAGAAAACTATTCTTGACCACTTCCCGATGGAGTATTACATTAAACACGCAGGCGCAGATAAGCTTTACGTTTTCTCATACCCATCATTAGATAATATTATCAGCGTTGCTGAAAGACTTGACGAATTTGTTCAGTTTGTTAAAGAGGATTCAGGCTACGACAAGGTTAACATTGTTCCTATCAGCCAGGGTGGTTCCGTTTTCAATGCTCTTATGCAGATTTATGCAGACGAAAATCGTTCAATGGCAGATGATTTTAACAAAATCGTATTTGCAGTACCTGCACTTAACGGCTCAACACTCGTTGGTGAAATCCTTGAGTTCGGTCTTATTGACGAGGATTACGAAATCTATCGCGATATGATCCCTGCTCTTCTCGGTGAAGACGATTTCCTTAGCTACCTTATTAACGTTGTTTTACGTTTCTTGCCAAATGCAGACGTACACAACCTTCTTGACATTGTATTTGATACGTTTATTTCAGACTATGCACGTTATTCAACCTGCCTCTGGGGTCTTTGCCCAACGGAGAACTATCCAGGTGCAAAAGAGATTTATCTCCAGGATGAGTGCATGAAGAATATTGTTCCTCAAACAGACTGGTTCTATCAGGCACAGCTTAACTCTGATGCGAACATCCTTAAGGCACAGGCAGAAGGCGTACTTATCTTCGATATCGTTGACTACAACGTGCCTCTCTTCCACCTTGTTGATTCTTGGGATGATTTGCCTGCAGACGGTATCATCCAGCTTGACTCCACGTCAATGGGCGCATACGGCGTAAACAACAACGTTAAGCTTCCTGCTGATTACGTTCCTACACATTCTAACTGTACAGACCCTGCAAACCATGATCATTCCGATCCAAGAAACCTTATTGATCCTTGCACAGGTCTCCTCCCTGAAACAACCTTCTATTTCTATAACCAGCCTCACGAAAGCTCAGCTTCCAACGACGTATTTATGAAGCTTGCTTCCTCAATCCTTATGGATTCTAACTTCACAAGCGTTCATTCTTATCCTGACGTATTCCCTCAGTTTAACAATGCCCGTCAGGTTAAAGGTCTTATGAAGGACGTTGCAAAAATGCAGGAATACGATACTTCTGCACTTCCTGAGGAATATGTAAAAGAGCTTGAAGGTGCAATTGAACAGGTTACAATAATGCTTGATAACACAGTTATCAACGTTAACGAAACAGAAAAAGCCGAAAGACGCTTCTACGATATATGCGAAGAGATTGAAGCATACGAAAACGGTGAGACTGAAGAAGAGTACGTGCCAAAGGAAAATACAGCGTACTTTGATTTCAGCTACCTTCTCCAAGATATCTTTATGATACTCAGCAACATCTTCTTTGCAATCTTCGGTGGCTCAGGCTTCAGTGATTTAAAATAAAACATAAAGCATAATTTAAGAGCTGAAAATACAAACGTATTTTCAGCTCTTTTTATTAATATAAAAAGGCGTAAAACAATTTGTTTTACGCCTTGGTTTTATTTAGAGAGAATATTGTTCATTACACCGGGTACGTCTGTAATAATTCCGTCTACACCAAGCTTAATAAGATGCTTTGCAGTAGACTCCTTATTAATCGTCCAAGGGTTAACCTGAAGCCCTGCTCTATGTGCTCTTTCTACGTAAAGCCTTGTAACGTACATACTAAACGGATGAAGAGCATCTGCGCCGATTTCCTTGCAGAAATTAACAGGTCTCGGAGCTATTTTTAAAGAAATTAAGTTATCGGGGCTATAAAGAATACCTGTTTTACAGTTTTTGTCAATTTTCTTACAAACAACAAGAATCGCAGGATCAAAGCTGGAAATAAGGAGACTGTCGAAAAGGCCGTGATTCTTGACTGCATCGATAGTTTTTTCTGCAAGCTCTGTTCCTGCCTCGCCAAACTTCTCGCTCTTAAGCTCAATATCAAGGACCTTCATTTTGTCTCCCATTCTTTTGCTGACTTCAAGAAATTCATCAAGAGTAGGAATCCTTGTACCCTCAAACTCAGCACCTTTATATTTACCAAAATCGTATTGACGCAGTTCCTCAAGAGTCATATTTTTAATTGCGCCCTTACCGTTTGACGTTTCGTCAATTGTGAAGTTGTGACAAACAACAGGTATACCATCCTTTGTGAGATGGATGTCTGTTTCAAAGCCATCACAACCGATTTCCATTGCTTTTTCGAAAGCAACAATTGTGTTTTGTGGTGCAACCTTGTTAGCACCTCTGTGACAAATAACGTTTACTCCGTTCATTTTGCACCTCCACAGCTTTATAGCTAAATTATACTATCGTATGTAAAATATGTCAATCTCGTAAAAGCGCATGAGCAACTATACCACCTATTGCACCTACCGCTGCTATTCCACCTGCAATAAGACCTATTTTCACTTTTACTAATTCATCAGCATCCCAGATATAGCACATTTCGTTCCATAATGACTTACCGCAAATATCCTCAAAGGTGTACATTTTTGTTTCATACGTGCCATCCTCGTAAATATCAAAAATACGTACACCACGGTCACGGCTACCATAGCATCTGAAGGACGCACAAGACGTTTGAATAAAATCAATGCCATTAAGAGTTGCAGTAAAGCAATTTCTGTGATCGTGACCGAAAACAACTGCCTTAACGTCGCCACATTCCTTCAAGGCTTCCATTTGACCGTTACCATCACTAACTGTGCAAGGATATTCACCAAGGACACCTTCTATGCCCTCTTTGAGCTTAAAGAATTTGCCGTCAGATCCCGGAGTTGAGCCCTTTGTTCCCTTAGGACACTCCTCAATAAGCTCAAGAGTTTCAAGCATAGGAATATGCTGAAACATAATTGACGGAACGACTTGACCGCCGTTTTCCTCTTTAAGCTGTGACGACTTGTATTTATACCATTCAATAGCCTCAGGCTTCACCATCTCGAAGCATTTGTCCTGCTCCTTATCGTGCCACGCACAGTCAAGCATCCAAAGATTGAATTTGATTTTTTCCCCATCCTCAGAATACAACGGAATATTGTAGGTATCACAATCAGGTGAGGTTTTGTCATCAAGACCAACGTTACAGCTGAACTTTCTGTAAACGTCTGCCTGTTCCTCTTTTGTGAAGCTGTTGCGATCATCGTGATTGCCGTAAATCATTGCGAAAGGAATTTTGCGATCCTCAATCGGTTGACAAAGCTTGTTGATGGCGGTTTCCATTGCTTTTCTTTCGCCTTCGATATCCTTTATTGCAAGACGCGAGCCGATTCGCGCATCACAAAGATGGTTACCTAAAATATTATCACCTGTAAGCACAACAAGGTCAGGCTTATATTTATCGTACGCTGTGTTAAGCATCCTTACCATTGTAGGTCTGATGAACTGCAAATCCTGCGGATCGCTGACCTGCATTACTCTGAATTTGCCGTTTTTAAATTTAAGCTGCATAAAAGCCTCCGAATTAAATACTTTTTATATTGCTAAAAATGACTTTGCTATTGCAAAGTACACTAAAAGTGATACTGCGTCAACAATAGTTGTAATAAAGGGACTCGCCATAACTGCAGGGTCAAGGTGCAATATTTTTGCACCTAACGGTAAAACTGCGCCGATTATCTTTGCGCAAATTACGGTTGCACAAAGAGTAAGTGCCACAACAATTGCTACCATTTCGTTGACACCTTCTGTATTAAGGAGCATTCCGTCAATGAATATAATTTTGACGAAGCAGGCAATTGCAAGAGAAACACCACACAAAACGGAAACGCGTATTTCCTTCCAAAGCACCTTGAAAACGTCTTTTATTTCTACCTCACCAAGTGACAGACCACGTATAACGGTAACAGATGCCTGGCTACCTGAGTTACCACCTGTACCCATAAGCATTGGTATATATGCAGTTAAAATAACGAGCTTTGATAAAGCGTCCTCAAAGGATGAAATTATCATACCTGTAAAGGTAGCGGAAAGCATAAGAAGAACAAGCCAAGGGATACGATTTTTCCATAGCTCTCCTACAGTTGTTTTGAGGTAAGGCTTATCCGTAGGAGCAATAGCCGCCATTTTTTGGAAATCCTCTTCTGCCTCTTCCTGAATAACGTCGATAGCATCGTCAACGGTAACGATACCCACAATGCAATTTTCCGTATCAAGAACGGGTATTGTAAGAAGGTCGTACTTATCGAAAAGCTGCGCAACCTCTTCCTTATCTGTATGAGTTTTGACCGTTATTACGTTATCGTCCATAACGTCGGTAATTTTTTCATCATCGTCACAGGTAAGAAGATCCATTGCAGAAATAGTACCCAATAGCCTGTGCTTTTCTATAACGTAACAGGTGTTAACGGTAACGCTTTCTTCACCCATGGATTTAATTTTTTTGAGTGCATCACCTATTGTCATGTTGGGCAAAAGACTTATATACTCCAAAGTCATAATGCTTCCTGCACTATCGTCGGGATAATTGAGAATAGTATTTATGGCATTTCGTTTGTCACCTGCCGCCGCCAACATTCTTTTAACAACGTTGGCAGGCATCTCCTCAATAATATCAACCGTATCGTCTATGAACATTTCGTCCATAATAAATTTTAATTCTTTATCGGTAAAAACCTCAAGAAGCACCTGCTGCTCTTCAGGCTCAAGATAAGTAAATACCATTGAGGCATTTTCCTTTGGTATAAGCCTGAAAAGAAGCACAAGCTCCTTTTCCTCAAACTCGGGAAGCAACGTGGCTGTATCGACGGGATTCATCGTGTCGAAAATACTTTTAATTGCCTTATACTGCTTCTCCTGTAAAAGTCTCTCAAAAACCTCTTTTGTCATTTTCGTCTCCTCCTTTTCGTTTGATGCAACGCATCCTTTAGCAGAACAGAGGACGAAAAGCAATAAAAAAACTGAGTCATTTTGACTCAGCGACAGATACACAGACAAATTATTTGCCTATGAATATAAATCAATAGATTTAGTGCAACAGTATTACGGATAAGACTGTTGCCATCGCTGTGTTTAAATGTGTACTGCTTCGCCCATGACCACTACTGCCAGAATCCATTATACTGTTCACTCCTTTTGAAATTATTAAATAAATTTGCCTACAAATAAATATACCCTAATATACTGCCAATGTCAAGAAGCTTTGACTGAAAAAATGCAACAAAAAAAGAATCGGATGTAACCATCCGATTCTGTTACTTTAAAAAGTGTTTATATTAAAGGAAAAGTGAGAAGATTGTTGCGAAGAGCCAATCAAAGAATGCTGCAAGACCTGTCCACTGTGGAGTTCTCTTTGCACCGCAAACCTGACATACTGTATCGTCCGGCTTTGCATCGTCAAAGAAGGTGTGAAGATCTTCACCGTCTTTTTGGCCGCAATCTGCACATACGCGCCAATGATCCGTACCACTGTAGAGGTATGAGCCTGTTGGATTGTGCTTGATAATTAACTCACATTCGTTTGAATATGCGTAAGTAGTTTCATCGTTTGAGTATGGAGCTGCGAAGTATCTGATTGCACCACCGTTATAAGTTTCATCAAGTGGCTGACCTTCGTAACCAACCCATTCGCCATCTGCAGTTTTAACTTCCCAGCCTTCCTGGAAAACTGAGCCGTAAACAACAGGAGCAGGAAGAACGTCTGCAGTGTCCTCACCAATAACTGTGCCGGGACAAAATCTGATAATTGCAGGAAGTGTAGGATCAACCTCTACTGTTGCAGCACTTACTGAGCATACAAACATTGTAAGAAGAAGACAAACACTCATAGCTAAAGAAATAATTCTCTTTTTCATAATATAAGCAACCTTTCAACACTATTTTTTACTATTTTAACACCATTAAACAAAAAATGCAAGTATTTTATAAAAGTTAACAAATTAAATCAGAAATAAATAACCTTGTTATTTTCGGCAGATTCGGTAATTGCCTCCATAAGCGCCATCAGACGAAGCTGTTGCTCGTGAGTAATGAGCTGCTTTGCGCCATTCCTGAGACAATCGTAAATATTGTTGTAATAATCCACCCATTGAATGTAAATCTTTTCAAGCGGGAAGGTTTTTATTGTTTCATCGGTGCGAGGAGCCATAGTTTTTGTGATACCTGCGCCTGCCTGCACGGGAACTGCATCCATTTTTTCCCAATCCTGAATTTTTACGATTTCGCCGTTTAAGTCCCAATCGGTTATTATGGCCGTTCCGTTTTCGCCACACATATACCAACGAGGTGCTTCGATGAAATTATTTGTAAACACCTCGACAAGACATTCAGGACCGTCAAGGAATTTGAGAACGGCACGGAAGCCATCGTCTACCTCATCGTTTGTTATATGTGTAAAGGTAGCGTAGACGCTAAGCAGCTTTTTGTTCTCGTTGAGCATTAAAATCTGATCAAGAAGATGTACGCCCCAATCAAGAAGCATACCGCCACCGTGAACCTTTCTCTGTCTCCAGTCTCCCGGAATACCACGAGAGCCGTATACCTTTGACTCAATGGAAAAAACCTTGCCTAATTCGTTTTTATCAAGAATATTTTTTATGGTGCGATAGTCATTATCCCATCGTCTGTTCTGATGAACTGTGAAGAGCATACCCGTTTCATTTGAAACCTGTATCATCTCCTTCAGATCCTCAGAGCAAAGTGTAACGGGCTTTTCGCTGATAACTGCCTTGCCTGCCCTCATGGCACGGATTGCAATATCCTTGTGAACGTCGTTATACGTAGCACAAACGATAAGTTCAACGCTATTGTCAGAAAGCACGCTTTCGAAGCTATCGTAAACAAAAACACCTTTGTCACGAGCTATCTGACAAGCCTCTTCTTTAATATCGTAAATGCCGACTAAATTAAAATTTTCGAATTCGGAAATATGGTCTGCGTGATAGCGTCCCATACCACCGTAGCCAACAACAGCAACATTGATTTTGTTACTCATAATAAAAACCTCGAAGGAACTAATTTAAGTTTCTGATAAAAGATAATAAATAAAAAACAAAAAATTGATGAGAGAGCGATATTTGCGAACCGAAGCTGTATAAAGATACTGCGAGTTGTTCGCAAATACGCTATATCGCAATTTTATCACGCAAATTAAATCCACCAGGCGTCTGTGAGCCCTTCCTTTATTATACAATTCTTAAGAAGAGCAACGGCTTTTTCAAGGCCTTCATTCTGTGACATAAGAGAATCCTCGTGCTCAATGGAGATTGCGTAATCGTAGCCAACCATACGAAGATTGCTGATAACGTCGCGCCAATAGGTTTCACCGTTACCGAAGCCAACGGAACGGAAAATCCAGGAACGGTTAATTTCGTCAGCGTAGGATTTTGTGTCAAGAACACCGTTGAGAGCTGTGTTGATAGCGTCAATCTTTGTGTCTTTTGCGTGGAAATGGAAGATTGCATCCTCTTTGCCTAAGGCACGGATTACAGTTACAGGGTCCATACCCTGCCAAATAAGGTGTGAAAGGTCAAGATTTGCACCAATCTCTTTACCAACTGCATTTCTGAGCTTTAAAAGACTTTCCGTATTGTATACACAAAAGCCGGGATGAAGCTCAAGTGCAATTTTATCCACACCGTGTGCAGTTGAGAATTTTACAAACTCTTTCCAATAAGGGATAAGCACCTGATTCCATTGATAGTCAAGAATCTCACCGAAATCGTTTGGCCACGGGCAAGTTACCCAGTTAGGATACTTTGAAGCTTCGCAGTCACCCGGGCAACCTGAGAAGGTGTTAATCTGATGAACACCTAACTTTTCTGCAAGGAGGACTGCCTTACGCATATCACTATCGTACTGTGCAGCTATTTCCTTATTTGGATGAACAGGGTTACCGTGGCAGCTGAGAGCGCTTATTTCTACGTTATATTTTTTTAACAAAGCCTTAAAATCCTCAAATGCCTTTTCATAGTTAAGAAGAACGTCGGGATCTGCGTGGTCTTTACCGGGGAAGCCACCACAACCGATTTCCACCATTTCAAGCCCTAAGCTTTGGAAATATTTAAGTGCCTCTTCAAGAGATACGGTTCCAAGCAAATTTGTAAGAACGCCTAATTTCATTTCATTCTACCTTCCTTCAAAAATTTTCCTTAAGCCACTTGAAGCTACGGGTAATATCCTCAAGGCCTGTCGGTACAGGCTCGTCATTTTCGAGTATCACCCAATCAAGACCGATGGCGTTAACTCCGTTTATAACGTTTTGAAGGTCGCATTCGCCTTCACCTAATGCCATTGGCTTTTGGTTAATTCCGTCTTTTATGTGAATAAGGATAATTCTGTCCTTGTTATCCTGAAGATATTGGGTATTGTTAATACCTGCGCAAAAGCTCCAGTACGTGTCAACCTCAAGCTTACAGCCACAGTCGGAGATAATATCCATAGCATTTTTGCCATCCTTGAGAATATCAAACTCCTCTGTGTGATTATGATAATAGGTATCCATACCCATTTCCCTTGCTTTTACGGAAGCGGCACCTAAAATTTCACCTGTTTGCTTTGCTTCCTCGTAGGTTGAATGAGGAGCGCCACCAACACCAAGATATTTGGCACCTAAGGTTTTGCCGTATTGGAGAGTTGCCTGAAGATTTTCATCACGATAATTTTCCAGATCCTGATGAACACCGACAACCTCAATGCCTAACTCCTTACATCTGTTGCTAAGCTCCTCGGCAGAAAGTCCAAAGAAGCCTGCAAACTCTACACCGTCAAAGCCGATTTCTTTTACTTTGCCGAGAATTTCCAACATATCGTCACCTGTTTTGATATGGTCACGAACTGAATAAAGCTGAACTGCAAATTTCATATTATACCTCGTTAGTTATAAATGATTATTAAATAGCTCCTGCTTTGTGTGGTGCTGTATGAGATACTGCCCCGAACACAAAGCAAAGCTATGGGGAATTTTAATCAAAATAAACAGGTTTACCTGTTTTTGCGGATTCATATATTGCTTCAAGAATTCTTGTTACAACAAGTGCTTGACGTGGTAAAACAACAGGATCTGTGTCTGTACGGATAGCGTGAATCCAGCTTGCTGCTTCCATTTCTGATGGTGAGCCGTTGCTCTGTCCCTCAAAGAATGCAGCGCCACCTGCCCTGAGATTCGGTGTTTCGATGCACTGTCTGTTGTTTTTGATATAGTTAATGCGAGCCTGATCATTTAAGGTGTCTGCTCCACCTTTGTCACCGCAAATCATATAGGTTGCTTCGTGATATTCTGCAAGGTTAATTGCCCAGCTTGACTCAAGATTGATGATAGCACCGTTTTTCATTCTGATGAAGCCGAATGCAGAATCCTCAACTGTGTATTCCTTTGGATCCCAGTTACCCCAAGCGTTGCCCTGATTCTCCTGATCTGCAAGTTTACGGAAGGTCTGACCAACAACCATTTCAGGCTCGTAGTTATTCATAACCCAAAGTGTCATATCAAGAGCGTGTGTACCAATATCAATAAGAGGTCCGCCACCTTGCTCGTATTCGTTAAGGAAAACGCCCCAGGTTGGAACTGCGCGACGGCGTAATGCAAGAGCCTTGCCGTAGTAGATGTCACCAAAATCGCCGTTTTCTGCACATTGCTTTACGTAAAGATTTTGTGCAGTTTGTCTGTTCTGATAGCCGATAGAAAGCTTCTTGCCTGTTCTTTCGGCAGTCTCGCACATAGCAAGTGCTTCCTTGTAGGTTTTTGCCATAGGCTTTTCGCACATAACGTGCTTGCCTGCTTCAAGAGAATCTATTGTAATAAAGCTATGAGAACGGTTTGGTGTACAAACGTGAACAACGTCAATTGTTTCATCCTTAAGAAGCTCCTTGTAATCCTCGTAAACCTTGGCACCTTCGATACCGTATTTTTCTGCTGCTTCTTCTGCACGTTCCTTAACTATATCGCAGAAAGCAACCATTTCCACACCGGGAACAGTTTTGAGTGCAGGCATATGCTTACCGTTGGCAATACCGCCACATCCGATTATACCGATTCTGATTGTTTTTTTCATAAAAAAATCCTCCTTGCAAAACGCAATTATACACTTCTCATTATATCAATTCTGCCATTATTTTCAATAGAAAAGCCAATAAATCACAAGCTCCTTTTTGACGAAAAAACGCACCTTTATTTAGTTAAAATGACAACAACTCAAAGTTCCGTTAGTTAATAAAAAAGTCATCGCAAGGAGTACCCTGCGATGACCGTTAGTGTATTTATTTAAGGTTTATCACTTAAAACAAACCACCGATAAGCTGTGGAATAAGCTTTGTGATATATGTAAAGATAGCTGAGAAGAATTCAACGAAGAAGTTTGCAACAGAGCCGTCGATAGTGCCCATAATGTCTGTTGGGAGATTTGTTTCAGGAATGTCTTCGTTATCAACGGTTTTCTTGATAGCGTACTGGTCAACGAGTGTAACCTTCTTTGTATCATCGTTAACAACGTATGCCTTGTAAACAAGTCTGTCGCCGTCAATCTCGATATTTGAGAAGCAGCCACCGGCATTCTTGTTTGTTTCTTTACCTGCTTCATCCTTTTCTGATCTTGTTGTGAAGCAAGCGTCTGCGCAATCCATAATTGGATTAATAGCATCCTCGTTTACACCGTATCTCTTTGTACCGGCTGTTGACGGAAGGATGTATACTGCGCCATCGGGATCAACTGCAAACTCTGTGCTCTTGCCGTTGAATTTTTCTGTTACGTAAGTAACGTCCTCGCAAACTGCGTCACCTGCAACCTGCTTTGTTCTGAAGTACATATGATCGTGACCTGAAAGAACAACGTCAACACCTGTTTCGTCAACGATGTCGATAATTGTTTCTCTCATAATGAGAGTGTCAGGCTTATTGATGTTCTTACCTGCAGAATAAACTGCACGATGGAGAAGAAGGAACTTCCACTGAGCGTCGGAAGAAGTGATATCGTTATAAATCCAGTTTCTCTGAGCCTCAGTCATTGGATACATATCGTTTGAGTTGAGAACTGTGAAATGAGCATCACCGTAATCGTATGAATAGTAAACACCGTTAATACCGTTAAGGTCGCCCTCACCATGCTCAAGGTTGAACATTGCATCAAACCAACCTACGTTTAATTTGTTTGTGATGTTACCCTCGTGGTTACCTGCAACAGGAACAAGAGTAAGATTAGTGTTTGCTTTTTCGAAGGTTTCACCGTACCAGTTCCACTCTTCGTTTGTACAATCGTTAACGAAGTCGCCAAGATTTACAACGAATTCTGCATCAGGAGTGTACTGCATTGCCTTGTCCATAACAACGGCTGCTTCCTCAAAATTCTCGAGAGAGCTTGCCTGAACGTCTGCAAGTGCAATGAATGAGAAACTGTTGTCACCGTCGTCTGTAACGAAGGTGCCTACAGGGCTCCATTGATTTTTGTTTGTTGTACCAACGCGATACATATAAGTTGTGCCCGGTTTAAGACCTGTAGCAACAACCTTGTGACAGAAATAATCCTGCCAGTTTGAAGTTTCACCTGTAACGGTTTCTGCACCGTCAAAGCCCTTGAGAGCATACTGTGCCTTTGTAACGATTTGAATAGAAGTGTCACAACCGTTTTCCGTAAACCATGTAAAGCCACGCTGTGTTGTTGTGTCGCCATACATTGTGCAGGAAATACGAAGTGGCTCATAGCCTGTTGTTTCCTCTGCTGCGCTAACACCGATGCAACCGAAGAGCATAATAAGTGAAAGAACGAGAGCAAGAGATCTTTTTGCTGTTTTTTTCATAGCTACCTCCGAAAAATTAGAATGTAGATAACAGGGCATAGTTACACTATTACCCATTTTTATACTCCTATATTATACACTTGTTCGAATACTATTTCAAGAGAAATTAAAAATTCAACAAGTTGTATAAATATAAATCTAAAATTTGGTAAAAAATGATAAAAAATATGGCGACTGCCTTTTGCAATCGCCATAGAAAAATTTATTTATTTTGCAATTTTTACCTTGTAGCACTTAATTTCAAAAGGATTAATTCTGAAGCTAAGCTTATTGCCTGAAGCAATATCAACTGCAACGTCGTTTCTTTCGAGAAGGTCGCACTCTGTAACAGAAGCAATATCTGCAAAAAGCTCTGCACATACGTCTGTACGGCTACCTGCTTTTTCAACGAAACGGATGATGTATGCATCCTCGTCCTCGCATTTTTTAACTGCTTCAAGAGTAACGTTTTTGCCGTTTACCTTGATGAAGAACTTTTCAAGGTCGCCCTTTGCATCTGCGTTAATATCAACTGCAACTGCAGGGTTATTCATCTCGAGGCCCATTTTGAGAGTGTCTGCCACTTTCCAGCTACCTGCGTGAGGATAGATGGAATAAGTAAACCAGTGGTCGCCACGGTCTGACTGAGGATCAGGATTCATTGGAGCCTTAAGAAGAGTAACAATCATTCTCTGCTCGTCTACCTCGTAGCCATACTTACAATCGTTAAGGATGGATACACCGTAGTTCTCCTCTGACATATCAATAAAGTTATGTGCAGAAACCTCAAACTTAGCCTTATCGTACGGATTGTGACGATAGTTGGAGCTTTCGATTGTAGCGTAAGCAATATCACGGGTAAACTTTTGTGCTTTAACGTCAACGTCGAAGCCGACCTTAAGAAGCTTTTCCTGTTCGTGCCAGCTAATGAAGGTATCAAAGTCGATTCTGTCAAGCTCCTTGTAAAGAATAATATTCTGCTTAACAAGTGACTTGTTAACCTTCTTTTCGATTGATACAACCGTAAATACGTCACCTGCGTAAACGCCTGTTACCTTACCTGCCTCTGTATCAAACTGACGGTCAACGTAGGTTGCAACAATATCCCATGCATCGTATTTACCCGGAAGATCCTCGTAAAGACGGAATACGTTACCCTTACCTGAAAGCACCTCGCGATTATTCTTTTTATCGAAGATGGAGACGAGCTCTGCTCTGTCATCAAGCTTAATAATGAAGTTGCCGTTTTCTACTGTATCGGTAAAGCTTACCTCTGCTGCCTCGTTTGCCTTTGCATCCTTTGCGTAGTATACCTTGTAGCCTACTGCAGGAATATCCTTTGCCATAAATACAAGAACCTTTTTGCCGTCAAGCTTTGTGTAAGCCTGAGAAGGTACCTTGTTGCCGTCTGCATCGTAAATTTCAATGTCCTTGAAAGGAAGCTCAACCTTCTGATTTGCTGCCTCACCGAGAGAGTTGAAGAGTGCAAATGGCTTGCCGTGTTTTGCTGAGCCGTCTGCATTACCTGCAATAACGTTGAGAGCCTCTGTGCGAACAGCCTCACCAATTGCAATAATATCGTCATAAATAGCGCAAAGGTCGCCAAATACTTCTGTTATATGTGAGCCGGGAAGAGAGTCGTGGAACTGATTTGTAAGAATCATCTTCCAGCCTTCGTTAAGCTTTTCGAGAGGATATTCGTAGCCGTACTGCATTGCAATACTTGCAAACATTTCTGCCTGACGGTAGAGATTCTCTGAATATCTGTTAAGCTTTTTAAGAAGAGCCTTTGTTGTGTGAACACCACGGTGCTCCTCAAGATAAAGCTCATCCTTCCAGGTAGGAATATTGTCCTCTGTAGCGTTTGCCTTCATACGAGCAAGAGAGTCCTCGATTTTTGAGGTCTGTGTTTTTGGAAGACCGGGGAAATCCTTGTAGCGCTTAACGTATTCAAGCATTTCGGTGTCAACACCGCCGCCACCGTCACCCCAGCCGTAGCAGTACATTGACTCACCGATAGTTTCCTTATCGGTATACTTTTTCCAGTTCATCTTAAGAGAGTCTGCCTCTACTGTGCCGATGAAATGTGTTGGAGGAACAATGGAGAAGATTTTTGATCCGTCAGGACCTTCCCACCAGAACGTGTTGTACTGCCATGGGTTTGTATCGTTCCAGATACCCATTTTATGAGTAACGAAATATTCTACGCCTGCTTTTTTGAGAATCTGCGGCATTGCATAGCCGTTACCGAAAACGTCGGGTACCCAACAGGTTTTTGGTGTAATGCCGAATTCTTTTTCTGCAAAGCGTACACCGTGAAGAAGCTGACGAGTAAAGCTTTCGCCTGAAACAAGGTTACAGTCGGGCTCTACCCACATAGCACCGATGTATTCCCATCTGCCTTCTTTGATTCTTTCCTTAACCTGTCTGTAAATATCGGGATAGTTCTTTTCCATCTCGATATAAGTAGGTGCAGTTGACTGTGAGAAAATAAAGTCATCGTACTGCTCCATAAGACGAAGCATTGTTGCGTGAGTTCTGCCCAATTTACGAACGTACTCTTTATATGCCCACATAAATACAATATCAAGGTGAGAGTTACCAACGAGAGCCAAAGTACCCTCTGATTTGTAGGATGGGTTATTGTAGATTTTTTCCTTAAGAACTGCCTGTGCCTGACGGAGACCTGCCTTAAACTCTTCGCCGTCAAGGTCAAAGTTTACGTATGTAAACGCTTCCTTGAGACTTGCTCTGATAAGCTCTAAAAGACCTGTATCGTGAACAGGCATAAAGAGAGCGTTGAAGGCTGCCTTGAAATCCCAGTAAATCTCCTCAATTTCAGGGTCAACAACACCGATAAAGGAGCAGGAAAGAGTTTTTACGGTTGATTCGTTGGAGTGCCAAACGTAGTATGACTCAATATCAACGTCGTAATGCTCGTTACCCTCTGCACAGTATGTGAGAAGAACGGAGTTTCTGAAGGGGTCCATGCCCTGATATGGCTTACCGTTAAGTGAAAGAAGAGAGTCACCACCGAAATAAACGTTAAGTGTAACCTTCTTGCCCTTGAAACGAGCAGGCATATCGAAGGAGTTTTTGAAGAAGGCAGACCAGCCGTTATTACCCCAACGGTCACCTACGTTAAGCTCCTTCCACTCGTCGTAAAGATATTCGTAATCGCCTACACCTTTGTAGATACATTCCTTCATTTTCCACGCAGGAATTGACTCAATATCGATATAGATACGTTTTTTGAGATTTTTGATTTTTAAAGCCGCAACGTCATCGAATTTAAAAATACCTCTCTGCTTGCCCTTGGTGGCGTCACGCCAATCGTCAACGTGAGCATCCATGGCATCGAGAGCCGCTACTGCGTCAAGATTTTTAATTTCTGCCATAGCTATCTTCCTTTCTTATTGACAGTAAATATTACGGACATGTTTACCGATTATATTCTTTCATAGTATAGCATTATACATATATAAATTGCAAGACAAAAAAGGACAAAATCGAAAAAAACGATTTTGTCCTTATACATCCCCAACTTTTGTTTAACTAAAATTATAATTCGGTTTAACCTTTTCCTCAATTTTTGCAGATTCGATAATTGCCAGGCAAACCTCAACGGTTTTTGCACCTTCATAAACGCTTGTTTCCATCTCTGCATCAGCAAGGATAGTGTCGGCAAAAACCTCAAACTCCTTAACGTAGTTATGGTTATTAACGTCAATTTCAATAATCTCAGGCTTCTCGGGAGCAACCTCGTTCTCATCAACAACGAAAAGTTGCATTGTAGGAGAGGTATTGTCGCAAATAATCGTACCCTTTGTACCGTAGATGCAGGTACGCATTGTATAGTCTCTCTTACAGCCTGTTGAAACGAAAACCTTACCCATAAGCTCATCATTAAATTTCATAAGAGCACATGTTGCATCATCGTAAGGAACTGTAGGAAGAAGCTTGTGTGTACCATAAGCGAATACTTCTACAGGGTCACCTGCAAGCCAACGAAGAAGGTCAACCGCGTGGCAGCCACCACCAATAAGACCGTGACGCTGAGGATCGGCACGCCAATGCTTTGAGCCGTCTGCATTTTTAACAATATTCATATAATCGTGTGCATACTCCGACTCAACGAAATAAAGCTCACCGATTTTGCCCTCGTCAATAATCTCCTTAGCCTTTGCAAAGGCAGGTGTAAAGCGGCAAATCTGCCCTACCATAAACTTTGCGCTTGATTTTTCCGTAGCCTGAACAATTGCCTCAACATCCTCTCTTGTAAGGGCAAGTGGCTTCTCGCAAAGCACGTGCTTGCCTGCCTCAAGAAATTCACAGGCAACCTGTCTGTGAAGCTGATCAGGGATAGCAATTGACACCATATTTATTTCGGGATTATTGAGAAGCTCGTGGTAATCCGTTGTCCACTTTTCCTCAGGAATATTATATTTTTCACCCGATTTTCTGAGAGTTTCCTCGTTTAAATCGCAAATAGCGGCAACCTCTGCTCCGTACGCAAGAGCGCCCTCAAGATGAGCGTTACCGAACATAAGGCCAATAGCGCCGAAAACCAATTTCTTTTCCATAGCTTTTCTCCTTTAAAAGAAATATTATAAATTACGAACTGTATTTTAGCACATATATTTCGTGCTATCAATAAATTTTAAAAAATAAATATTTATTTTAAAAAATAATTTACTTAATCAAAGCATTGTGCTAATATAGGTATAATTATGTAAATCAGAAAGGATTTTCAGATATGCTTCTTGACAAAACACTTTATATCCCTGATTTAGGTGAGGTTGGTGCAGACAGCGGCTTCCACCTTTTACCTGCTACAGAGGACGGTAAGTTTGTTGCAGGTAAAAACGGCGTTGAATTTGTTGTTGCTACAGGCGACAACAAGGTTGAATTTGTAAGCTTCGGCACACATTCACTCGCCTGTGTAAAATCTGCCATCGCTTACCCTGTATACTACCCTGTTCACCCTGTTAAAACAGAGTATCCGTTAAGCGCCGTGCTTATGGACCTTGACGGTACAACTGTTCGCAGTGAAGATTTTTGGGTATGGATTATTGAAATGAGCACTGCAAGTATGCTCGGTAACCCTAAATTTCAGCTTGAGGACGCTGACCTTCCATTTGTTTCAGGTCACTCTGTTTCAGAGCATCTTCAGTATTGTATTGATAAATATTGCCCCGGTGAATCTCTTGAGAAGGCTCGTAACTTTTACTTTGAGCATACTCACAGAGAAATGGAAGAGATTATGGCGGGCAGAGGCAAGGACGGTGCCTTCACTCCAACGGAAGGCGTAAAGGATTTCCTTCTTGAATTAAAGGATATGGGCGTGAAAATCGGTCTTGTTACCTCCGGTCTTTATGAAAAGGCCTGGCCTGAAATACTTTCAGCATTCAAGACGCTTGGCATGGGTGACCCAAAGGACTTTTACGATGCAATTATTTCTGCCGGTTTCCCTCTGCGTAAAGGTAGCGTAGGTACACTCGGTGAGCTTTCACCAAAGCCACATCCTTGGCTTTATAGCGAAACGTCTATTGTTGGTCTCGGTGAGGCGTTTGCAGACAGAAGCAGAGTTGTGGGCATTGAGGACAGTGGCGCAGGCGCTTGTTCCGTTCGTCTTGCAGGCTATTCAACAATCGGTATTGCAGGCGGTAACATTGAGTCAAGCGGTACAAAGGCAGTTTGTACGCACTTCTGCCAGAACTTCGAAGAAATAATGAAAATTATTAAAGGATAAGGAGAAAATAAAATGGATAACAAAGATAAAATTCAATGTCATTTTATATCCAACACTCACTGGGACAGAGAATGGCGTTTCTCTGCAAGAAGAACTCAGTATATGTTGGGCTATATGCTTGATATGCTTCTTGACATTCTTGACAAGAATCCCGATTACAAGCATTTCCACCTTGACTCTCAAACAATGCCTATTCAGGATTACCTTGAGGCATACCCTGAGAAAAAGGAAAAGCTTCAGAAATACATAAAAGAAGGCAGAATTGCCGTTGGCCCTTGGTTCTGTTTGCCTGATGAATTTACAGTTGGCTCAGAGGCACTCATACGTAACCTTCTTCTCGGTCACAAAATCGGTAAGGAAATGGGTGGCATCAGCAAAACAGGCTACTCACCTTTCGGTTGGGGACAGATTTCTCAGCTTCCACAGATTTATGCAGGCTTCGGCATTAACTTTGCATCCTTCTACAGAGGTATCAACGAGTACAAGGCACCAAAGTCAGAATTCTATTGGGAAAGTCCTGACGGAACAAGAATCTTTGCTTCTCGTCTTGCAAAGAGACCACGTTACAATATCTGGTACGTTGTTCAACGTCCTGTTTATTTTAATCAGACAGATGAAAACAACCGTGATATGAAATGGAACGATAATAACGGTGTATTTAAGCTTATTGACCGTGATTGGAAATTAGATTACCAGTACACTCATCCGTTCTTTGAGTACCACAAGGAAAACGTTAAGGCTCGTGCAGAGCAAGCAATGAAGGAGCAGGACGGCGACTGGTCAACAAACCATCGCTTCTGGTCAATCGGCCACGATTCCTCTTGCCCTGATATTCGTGAGGTTGACCTTGTTAAAGACCTTAACGATGCCGTGCCTGAAGCAGACGTATTCCACAGCACTCTTCGTGAAATGGAGCAAGGCATTATTGATAACTTTGACGAGAATTCACCTGTTCTCAAGGGCGAAATGCGTGACCCATATACTAAGGGTAGCGTTAGTGAGCTTTGCGGTTGGATACTTTCTGCAAGAACTTACATTAAGCAAGAGAACTTTGATACTGAAAGAAGGCTCATAAACTACGCAGAGCCTATGTCTGTTTTTGCTACTCTTTCAGGTGCTCCTTATCAGCAGGGCTTCATTGACCTTGCATACAACTACCTTCTTCAGAACCACGGCCACGATAGTATCGGCGCTTGTGGACGTGACGTTGTTTACGAGGACGTTATGTCACGTTACAGACAGTCAAGAGAGCTTTCCATGTGCGTATTTGAACGTGCATTTATGGATATTGCAGGTGATATTGACCTTAAGAGCTTCAGCCGTGACGATGCAGCAGTTGTAATCTTTAACCCTGCACCATTCAAGAGAAGTGAAACTATTAACTTAAGAGTTGAAATTCCTGCAGAATGGAAGGCAGACAGCTTCAAGCTTGTTGATGCAGACGGCTCAATTGTTAAATATCAGGTGCTTACCTCAAACAAGGCAAATGCACAGATTATACAGAATCCTAACGATACTGCAAACGTGCTTCATACAGAGCAGTACTACATTGCAGCAGAGGTTAAGGATATTCCTGCAATGGGCTACAAGACACTTAAAATTCAGCCTCTTTATAACGTTAGAGCAACTACTCCTGTTACACTTAACAGAACAACAAACGTTATGGAAAACGAATTCCTTAAGGTTTCCATTAACCACAACGGTACCTTTGACGTTATTGAAAAAGAGACAGGCAGAGAGTACAAAAGCCTTGGCTACTTCAAGGATAGCGGTGAAATCGGCAACCCATGGCAGCACGTTGCTCCTGAAATTGACGAAACGTTTACTACTCTTGGTGAGCAGGCAACTGTTACTCTTCTTCGTCAGGGCGAATTTGAAACAACTTATAAAATTGCAATGCGTTGGCTCCTTCCTGAAAAGAGAGCATTTGACGAGAAATCAAGAAGCGAACACAAGCTTCCCGTTGATATTGAGAGCCTTGTTACTCTTCGCAAGGGCGCAAAATTTGTTGAGATTGAAACAACAATCAACAATCGTTGCGAGGACCACTATTTACAGGTTGCATTCCCAACAAATATCAAGGCAACTCATGCAGATTCACAAGGTCAGTTTGACGTTGTTTCAAGACCTATTGCGGCTCCCGACTATTCACTTTACGACGAGCCACCAATGACAGAGCATCCAATGAACTCCTTCGTTGACCTTTCAGACGGTGAAAACGGTGTTGCTCTTCTTAACACAGGTCTCAAGGCTTACGAGGCTGCAGACGACGAAACAAACACTCTCCTTCTTTCACTTATCAGAGCTTATCCTCTCCGTATTTGCGTTACAAAGGATATGCAGAACTACAGCGATTGGGACAAGGGCTCACAGTGTATCGGCAAGAATACCTTCCGTTATGCATTTATGCCACATAAGGGCAACTGGGAAAGTGCAAACGTATGGCAGGAGTCAGAGCGTTTTAACCTTTACCTTACTGCAGGTCAGCTTGCTCCTACTGCACACGGCAAGAATCCGTTAGTTCACTCCTTCCTTGAGCTTAAGGATGAAAACCTTAACGTTAGCGCAGTTAAGAAGAGTGAGGACGGCACAGGCTACATTGTTCGTCTTTTCAACCCATCAGACAAGGCAATTAAAAATGCTATCCGTCTTAACGGTGGTATTGCTCCTATCGAGAAGCCACAGTCACCTGTTGAAAGACAGCAGGCAGAATTTGAGCTTCCTGCATACTCAGGCAAGAAGTGGAGCGAGGTAAAGCTCTGTACACTTGAAGAGCTTGAGGAAAAGCCACTTACACTTAATGCAGACGGCTTTGTTGATTTTGAAATCACAGGCAAAAAAATTCTTACAATTAAATTTGTTGGATAAAATTTCAGAGAGGCTGTAAAAAAACGACAAGTTTTTTTACAGCCTCTTTTCGGGGATAGAAAAAAAGATGCAGAACGGACAAACCGAGTCCCGATAAGGCTTCAGGCTTATCG
>X40_Bactrian_Camel__coassemble_65_pt1 | contig 21760 bp, 20 predicted proteins | sample X40_Bactrian_Camel__metabat2_low_PE_002 | metagenome-assembled genome bin X40_Bactrian_Camel | reverse complement strand
CGTTTATATGGTTGAGTTTTCAAACAGGCACATTTTAACTGTGGAAGAAGCCTCCGAAATGGAGTTTGATTGCGTTCTTGTGCTTGGTGCAGGTGTTTGGGGCGACAGACCTTCACATATGCTTGAGGAAAGACTCAACAAAGGAATTGAGGTTTATAAAACCGGTTGTACCGACAGAATTCTTATGAGTGGTGACCACGGAAGAAAAGGCTACGACGAGGTAAACGTTATGAAGGATTTTGCAACAGAGCAAGAAATCCCCGCAAACAACGTTTTTATGGATCACGCAGGTTTCTCTACTTATGAATCAATGTACCGTGCAAGAGATATTTTTAAAGTAGAAAAGGTACTTATTGTAACTCAAGAGTACCATATGTACAGAGCGATATATAATGCTCGTCAATTAGGTCTTGAGGCTTACGGCGTTTGCGCTGACGGTCAATATAATTATGATATATCTGTCAGAACGTACAATAATTCCCGTGAGGCACTTGCACGCTGCAAGGACTTTGTTTATTGCATATTTATGCCTGAACCAACGTACTTAGGCGAAGCAATACCCATAAGCTCAAGCGGTGAACTGACAGAAGGCTAAGGTGATAAAATGTTTGAAAAATTAGATTTTAATTTAAACAATGAAAAAATTGTTTGTGAAATGAAGGGTAAGCACTCTGATATGCTTATGAATATCAAAGTGAAAAGATTTTCCGTCGGAGAAGCCTTTACCCTTTTTGATACCGATAATGAAACGGCTTTCTTAATTTTGTACGGTGACGTGGATATTTCCTGGAACGGCGAAACGAAAAATATGTTCAGGGAAAATCCTTTTGTAAAGGCTTCCTTTTGCCTTCACGTACCAAAGGAAACAGAGGTTACAATAAAAGCCAATAAAGAAACGGAAATACTTATTCAGCAAACGGATAACGATATAATATTCACACCTGTGTTCTACACACCCGATATGATCTTATATCAGCATTTCGGCAAGGACCAATGGGACGGTGCAGGCTACAGAATCGTATCCACTGTATTTGACCACGATAATGCTCCGTATTCAAATATGGTACTCGGTGAGGTATATAACCAACCGGGACGTTGGTCAAGCTACCCTCCTCATCATCATCCACAGCCTGAGGTTTACTACTATCAATTTGATAAGCCACAAGGCTTTGGTGCCGCTTTCGTTGGTGACGACGTATTCAAAAGTGTTCAGGGCAGTGCAGTTTATATACCCGACGACAAGGACCACGAGCAAGTTGTTGCTCCGGGCTACGAAATGTGCTACATCTGGATGGTTAGACACTTAGACGATGACCCTTGGTTAAAAACAACACGTTTTGTTTCCGAGGAGCATCAATGGTTAACAAAATAAATAATTCCTTTAAGGAGTGATATAAATGCCAATTATGACAATGGGTCAAGCCCTTGTTAAATTCCTTGATAATCAATACGTTTCTTTTGACGGAAAAGAAACGAAATTTGTTGACGGAATATTTACAGTTTTCGGTCACGGAATTGTATGCGGTCTTGGTCAGGCACTTGACGAGGACAGAGGCTCTCTCAAGGTTTATCAAGGCAAAAATGAGCAAGGTATGGCACACGTTGCCACAAGCTTTGCTAAGCAAAACAACAGAAGGAAAATAATCGCTTGTTCTTCTTCTATCGGTCCCGGTGCTGCAAATATGATTACTGCAGCTGCAACTGCAACGGTAAATAACGTACCGTTATTGCTTTTACCTGCAGATACCTTTGCCTGCCGTCAGCCCGACCCTGTTTTGCAACAGTTTGAGCAACCTATTTCGCTTTCAATAACAACAAACGATGCATACAAGCCTGTTTGCCGTTATTGGGATAGAGTTGTGAGACCGGAGCAGCTTATGTCTGCAATGATCAACGCAATGCGTGCGCTTACAGATACAGGTAACGCAGGTGCAGTTTGCGTATGCCTTCCACAAGACGTTGAAGGCGAAAGCTTTGACTACCCTGAAGAATTCTTCAAAAAGAGAGTTCATAAAATCACAAGAATCGCACCGGCTACCGATGAAATTGAAGATTTTGCAAATATAATCTCAAAAGCAAAGAAGCCTCTTATTATTGCAGGTGGTGGCGTAAGATACTCCGAAGCAGGTGCTACCCTTCAGGATTTCTGCGTTAAGCATAACGTTCCGTTTGCTGAAACACAAAGCGGTAAGTCTGCAGTGCTTTCCTCTCATCCTCTTAACGTTGGTGGCGTTGGTGTTACGGGTAACCTTTCTGCAAACTTAATTGCAAAAGAGGCAGACGTTATTATCGGCATAGGTACTCGTTTTTCTGACTTCACAACTGCGTCAAAATCTCTTTTCAAGAGCGACGCACAGTTTATTACAATAAATACAGATAGATTTGATGCATACAAGTTAGGTGCAACAAAGGCTGTTTGTGATGCAAAGCTTGGTATACTTGCACTTTCTGATGCTCTCGGTGATTACAAAACTGCTTACACAACAGAAATTGCCGATGCAAAAAAAGCTTGGGACGAGGAAATGCAAATTCTCTCTGAATACAAGTACGATGATAATTTTGAGCCGATTATTAAGGCAAGATACGAAAAAACTATTCCCGAATTCATTGAAATGAACGGTGGCGTCATTACACAAACTGCCGCACTTGCTCTTATCAGAAAAATTATTGATAAGGATGCTATTGCAGTTGCTGCAGCAGGCTCCTTGCCCGGATGTATGCAAAGAATGTGGACAACAGACAGTCTTTATACTTACAATATGGAATACGGCTATTCCTGTATGGGCTACGAAATTGCAGGTGCCCTCGGCTCAAAGCTTGCAGAACCTGACAAAGAGGTTTACGCCTTCTGTGGTGACGGCAGCTACCTTATGCTACATAGCGAGCTTGTGACCTCAATCCAGGAAAACAAGAAAATCAACGTTCTCCTCTTCGATAACGCAGGCTTTGGTTGTATAAATAATCTTCAGATGAGTAACGGTATGGGCAACCTTGCTACAGAATTCCGTAAGCGTGACGAAAACGGAAATCTTTTAGGCGACCTGTTCCCTATCGACTTTGCAAGGTGCGCTTCCGGTTACGGTGTAAAGACGTATACTGCAACTACTCCTGAGGAGCTTGAGGCTGCTCTTATTGACAGTAAAAAACAGACCGTATCAACTCTTATTGATATTAAGGTTCTGCCAAAATCAATGACAGACGGCTACGACGCTTGGTGGCACGTTGGCCTTGCATCAACATCATCAAACGAAGCAGTTAACTCTGCTTTTAAAAATAAAGAAGAAAATCTCAGAAAAGCGAGGAAATTCTAATGCTTGATAAAAACAAAGTAAAACTCGGCATCGCTCCTATCGCATGGACAAATGACGATATGCCTGACCTTGGAGCAGAAAACACCTTTGAGCAGTGTATATCAGAAATGGCACTTGCAGGCTTCACAGGATGCGAAGTCGGTAACAAATACCCAAAGGATACTGCAGTACTTAAAAAGGCACTCGACCTTCGTGGTATGCAGATTTGTAACGCTTGGTTTTCAACCTTCCTTACAACAAAGCCTTATGAGGAAACTGAAAAAGGCTTTATTGAGCACATCACCTTCCTTAAAGAGATGGGTGCAAAGGTTGTTGGTATATCTGAACAAGGTCACTCTATTCAGGGTACAGATAAATCAATCTTTGATGATAAATATATTATGAATGACGAAGAATGGGATGCTCTTTGCACAGGCGTTAATAAGCTTGGTAAGGTTGCAAAGGATATGGGCATCACACTCACCTTCCATCATCATATGGGCACAGTTGTTCAGACTGCTGCAGAGATTGACAGACTTATGGAAAACACAGATCCTGAGCTTTTCAATCTTCTTTTTGACTCCGGTCACCTTGCATATTGCGGTGAGGATTATATGTACGTACTCAAGAAATATATCAATCGCATTAAGCACGTTCACCTTAAGGATATCCGTCCCGACGTTATTGCCGAGGTTAAGGCAAACAAAGAAAGCTTCCTTCAAGGTGTAAGAAAAGGTACCTTCACAGTTCCCGGTGACGGTGTTATTGACTTTGAGCCTATTTTCAAGGTACTTGAGGAAAATAATTACGAAGGCTACGTTCTTGTTGAGGCAGAACAGGATCCTGCAATTGCAAATCCTTTTGAATACGCAAAAAAAGCAAGAGCATACATAGCTGAAAAAGCTGGTTTATAATAATTTTAAGGAGATATAACAATGGCTGTGGAAAAAATCAAATATTTTTGCAACGGCGAATTCAAGGAATCAAAAACTGACGTGTGGTATGACCTTCATAACCCAAGCACAGGTGAAATAACAGGTTATGCACCATGTTGCACAAACGACGAGGTTCTTGAAGCTATTGCAGTTGCTAAGGCTGCTTACCCTGCATGGAGAGCTACTCCTGCAATTAAACGTGCGCAGATACTTTATAACGTTCGTGATCTTATTATTAAATATATGGATGAGCTTACCACTCTCGTTGCAGAGGAAAACGGTAAGGTGTGGTCTGAGGCTGAAGGCGACGTGCTTAAAGCAAAGGAAGGCACAGAGCTTGCAACACAGGTACCTTCTCTTATGATGGGTGAAAGTGTAATGGATGCTTCATCAGGCTTCGATACGGTTAAGTACCGTGAGCCGATGGGCGTATTTGCAGGTATTGTCCCCGTGAATTTCCCTGCAATGATACCTTTTGGTTGGATGACTCCTACTTGCGTTGCTTGTGGTAATACAATCGTTCTCAAGGCTGCATCTCTTACACCAAAAACTGCACTCAGAATGGCAGAAATTTACAAGGAAGCAGGAATGCCTGACGGTGTTGTTAACGTTATTACCTGCTCAAGAAATGAAATTAATACAATTCTTGATCATCCTGATATTAAGGGTATCACCTTTGTTGGCTCAACTCCTGTTGGTAAGCTTATTTACGAAAGAGCTGCAAAGGCAGGTAAAAGAGTTCAGGCTCTTTGCCAGGCTAAAAACCATGCTCTTGTTCTTGAGGATGCGCCTATTGAAAGAACTGTTGCAGGTGTTATTAACTCTGCATACGGTTGTGCTGGTCAGCGTTGTATGGCTCTCTCCTGCTGTGTTGTTCAGGAGTCTATTGCAGATAAATTTGTTGCAGAGCTTAAAAAACAGGCTTCACAGATAAAGCTTGGTAAATCTGTTGACAAAACATCAAAGCTTGGCCCTGTAACGTACAAAAAGCATTACGATGAGGTTATTGCTGATATTGAAAAAGGTGTTAACGAAGGTGCTACTCTTGTTCTTGACGGCAGAAATCCTCAGCTTTCCGACGAACTTAAGGACGGCTACTTTATTGGTCCTACAATCTTTGATAACGTTACAGAGGATATGACTATAGGCAGAGACGAGGTATTTGGCCCTGTGCTTTGTATCAAGCGTGTTAAGGATTTCCATGAAGGTCTTAAGGTTATGAACGATAACCCTTACGCAAACGGCTCCGTTATCTTTACACAAAGCGGTTACTATGCAAGAGAGTTTACAAGATACACAGACGGCGGTATGGTTGGCGTTAACGTTGGTATCCCCGTACCTATCGGCTTCTTCCCATTCTCAGGTCACAAGGACTCCTTCTTTGGAGATCTTCACTGTCTCGGTAAAGATGCTTACCGCTTCTTTACAGAAAGCAAATGTGTAACAACACGTTGGTTTGACGAAGAAGAAATCAAAAAGACAGAGGTTTCTACCTGGGACGGAACTATCTGAGTTAATAATTTAAACACGAAAGGAAATAATAATTATGCTTAATATTGGTATTATTGGTGCAGGCCGTATTGGTAAGGTTCACCTTGAATCAATTTCATACAACGTTAAAAATGCAACTGTTACTGCAATTGCAGATCCATTTATGAACGATGAGACAAAGGCTTTCTGCCAAGGCTTCGGCGTTGAAAAAATCTACACAGATTACAAGAAAATCATTGAAGATGAAACGATTGACGCTGTTCTTGTATGCTCATCAACAGATACTCACGCACCTATTTCAATTGAAGCTATTAACGCAGGCAAGCACGTTTTCTGCGAAAAGCCACTTGCTAATACTGTTGATAAAATTCTTGAAATTGCAGATGCACTCAAGGCACATCCCGAATGTAAATTCCAGGTTGGCTTCAACCGTAGATTTGACCACAACTTTGCTGCAGTCCGTAAGGCATACGACGATGGCAGAATCGGTGATGCACAGATTCTTAAAATCACTTCTCGTGACCCTCAGGCACCACCTGTTGGCTACTGTGCTGCAAGTATCTTCCTTGATATGACGATTCACGATTTTGATATGGCTTGTTTCCTTACAAACAGTGACGTTGAGGAGCTTTACGTTTATGCTGACGCTCTTATTAATCCGAGTATCCGTGAATACGGCGACTTTGATACTGCTATTATCTCAATGAAAATGACAAACGGCGCTCTTGCAGTTATAGATAACTCTCGTCAGGCTATGTACGGCTATGACCAGAGAGCAGAGCTCTTTGGCTCTAAAGGTATGGTTGCAACTACAAACGATACGCTTTCTACTGCAGTTGTTTCTGATGCAAACGGTGTTACAGGCGAAAAGCCACTCTACTTCTTCCTCGAAAGATATATGGGCTCCTTTGCAGAAGAGGTAAGACAGTTTGTTGATTGCTGTGTAAACGATAAAGAAACTCCTGTTGGCATTCACGCAGGTCTTCAGTCTGTTAAAATTGCTCTTGCAGCTGAAAAATCTGCTAATGAAGGCAGACCTGTAAAACTTTCGGAGATAAATTAAAAAATGTCAAAAAATAAAAGCTATGATATTATAGTTATCGGTGCAGGTTGCGGCGGATTAACCGCCGCAGTTTGCGCTGCTAAAGAAGGAAAAAAAGTATTATTAATTGAACGTCATAATTTACCTGGTGGCTTTGCGTCAAGCTTTGTGCGTGGTAGATTTGAATTTGACGTTTCTCTTCATCAGCTCTGTGGCTTTTCGCAAGAAAACACAGGGCAAGGTGAAACACGCCGTATTTTTGACGATATTGGCGTTAGCGATAAAATTAGGTGGACAAATATTCCTGATGCATACAGATTAATCACAAAAACACGTTCAGGTGAAACCATAGACGTTACAATGCCTTTCGGTGTTGAAGAGTACGTTGAGGAAATGGAGCGTTACGTTCCCGGCAGCAAAGCGTCTATGACGAGACTTTTTGCTCTTGCAAAGGAAATTGCCGGAGCAACAAACCATTTATCTAACATAGAAAAACAACCGAGTATTACGGAAATTCGCCGTATTTTTAAAAATTACGGTAATTTTATAAGAACTGCACCATACTCTGTTAACGAGGTGCTTAACGCTCTTAACGTTCCGCAAAAGGCTCGTGATATATTTAACGCTTATTGGCTCTACCTTGGTGTCGATTGCGACAGACTCAGCTTCACCCATTACGTACTGATGGTGTACGGCTACCTTGCAAACGGCTCCGTTGTACCCTCTTTAAGAAGTCACGCTATGAGTATGGCTCTTGCAAGTGAATTTGAGGACAACGGTGGAGAGATACTATATAACTCCCACGTTTCAAGAATAAAAATGAAGGATGGATATCCTGTAGGAGTTATTTTAAAATCAGGAGAGGTTATAAGCTCTGAGCATATTATATGTAACTGCTCTCCTACTACCGTTTACGGCAAGATGATAAAATCCTCAAACCTTCCCGAATCTGCGTTAAAACGTACAAACGCACGTAGCTTTGGTGCAAGAGGTGCCTGTGTATACTTAGGACTAAACAGAGCTCCAAAGGACCTTGGAATCAAAGATTATTCCCTATTTATAACAGATACTGCCGATACGGTTGAACAATTTGAATTAATGAAAAACATTGAGACAAACAATGCGTTAGCCGCCGTTTGCTTAAATATTGCTGATCCTAATTGTTCACCAAAGGACACGACTATACTGTGCCTTACAACCCTTTATACAGATAACTGTTGGGCAAATATCCCTCCCGAAGAATACTTTAACGAAAAGGATATGCTTGCAGCAAGACTCATTGCAGCATACGAAAATGCTACAGGTATCACAATTCATAACTCAATTGAAGAAATTGAGGTTGCTACTCCTGTTACCTTTGCAAGATACACAAATTCGCCACAAGGCGTAATTTACGGTTATCTTGGTAGTGAATGGGACGGTCTTTTGCCAAGAGTAATGACAGAGAAGACTGACAACGACATTAACGGCATACGTTTTTGTGGCGGTTGGGGCACACAGCTTTCAGGTATGAGCTCATCTATTGCATCAGGCAGAAACTGTGCTTACGCTACACTAAACGATATCCTTGAAAGGAGTGGAGAAAATGAGTAACAAAATAGTTGTTCGTTCAAAGCTCAAGGATATCCGTAATTTCAAGGATATACCCGAATTAAGAAAAGGTGTTATTAACGAGGCATCCGATTCTCCTGTAAATGCAAATTTTACCGTGAATTCTACTGCAAACTTTTTGCATCCGCAAAACCAAAATCTTAAAATCAAGCAGGTTGCCGAAATATCAAAGGACACAAGAGCATATATACTTGAGCCTGATACCGAATTAGGCACGGCAAAGCTTGCGTATTTCAGACCGGGGCAATTTTTGAGTATCACCTTCAAAATCGGTAACGCAGTAGTTACAAGACCATATACCCTATGCTCTTCCCCAACAAGATCCTTAGAAGATGAATACGTTATCATTGTGAAAAAGAAGCCTAACGGCTTTGTTTCCGATTACATCTTTAATAATTGGAGAAAAGGCACAAAGGTAAACGCTTCTTCGCCTTACGGTGACTTATTTTATCAGCCACTCAGAGATTGCCGAAGCATTGTCGGAATATGCGATAACTGTGGAATTTCAGGCTTTTTGTCAATGGCTGAGGCTATTGTTGATAAGTCTTTAAACGTTGACCTTACTTTGTTTTACGTTGCACGTAAGCAAAGAGAGGCAATAATGAGTGAAAGACTTGATGAATTAGCAGAAAAAACGGATAAATTTAAAATAATATACGTATTTAGTGATGAACACGTTTTCAATAAAGAGCGTGGCTTTATTACAAAAACCTTAATAGAAAAATACGCTCCTCAAAAATACAGCGTGTTTGTTTGTGGCACAACCCCTCTTTACAACAGAGCGTTACCTCAAATCGCAGAATTAAAGCTTGAAAACAAATACATCCGTCTTGGCTTAAGCGGTCAGATAGATAATCCGTCAAAGCTTCCCGACTTCCCTGAAAATGCAAAAGGTCTCACCTTCTTGTGTAAGGTAATTAAAAATGGAGAGGAAATTGCAACTATCCCCTGTTACTCAGAGGAAAGCTTACTTGTTGCATTGGAAAGAGAAGGCATTGCTACTCCATCTGTTTGTCGCTCAGGAGAATGTGGCTTGTGCAGATCAAAGCTTCTTAAGGGTAACGTTTTTATCCCAAAAGGCATTGACCACAGAAGGCTTGCCGACTCAAGCTACGGAATTATACATCCATGCTGCTCTTATCCTATGAGTAACCTTACTCTTGTTATTAATTAAAGCAACAAAAAACGCACCATCCGATATATTTCGGGTGGTGCATTATTTATAAAATAAAAATCAGGTGCAAAACGCACCTGAAATTAATTTTATTTAAAATCATCAAAGGAATCGTCAGTCTTTTTCTCGTTAAAAACAAGAGGCTCTGCAGGATTAAGATTAACCTTTTCTGTATCAGGCTTATCTTCTGCTTTTGTGTTAACAGAACCTTTTTTGTTCTTTTTACTTTTTTTACTTTCTTGTTCAGAGGTCTTTTCGTCATTATCTTCTTCTGAAAAATCTCCGCCTGTAAGCTTGTATGCAATAGCGGCATTCTGAATTTTCATTTCATCGATAGCATTTTGAAATTCCTTGGACATACCGTGAACAGAAATAATAATATACGTAAGCATTGCGAACATAATAAAGCCGTAAACAATAATGAAATATGGGAAATCGTTGTTTGCATCTATAGTTGCAAGACAAATAACACCCGGAATAACAAGTGCAGCAAATGAAAACGCTACTGCAAATATAACTCTTTTAATAATATTCATATACATTCCTCCTGTATATTATTCGTTTTCTGAAGCGATACGCTTGAGTCCTTCAAAGCCAATTTTAACGGCGTCGAATACGTCTGTTTCGTAGCAAAGATCCTGCTCTATCACAATGTATTTTACACCGATTTCCTTACAAGCACGGTAGCAAGCACCAAGGTCAATATTGCCAGTACCACATTCTGCGAAACGCTGTTGACTATTGACAATACGCATATCCTTAAAGTGACAAACCTCAACTCTGCCCTCAAGCTTCTTAAGATAATCTGCAGGATTGACTCCACCAACCTGCATCCAATACGTATCGGGAATAAAATGAAGAGTGTCTGCAGTTGTACCGTTTATTAATCTTTCGAAGGTACGCTCACCGTCGTATGACTCAAACTCAAAAGCGTGGTTGTGATAGCAAAGCTGCTTACCAAAAGCCTTCATATTTGAGCCGATTTCGTTACATCTTTGAATAAAACCTGTGATACCCTCATAGGACTCGTGAATATTGCCCGGCATACCACCGATACCAATATTTTTACAATTAATTAAATCGTGCTCGTGGCACAACACCTCAAGATCATTTTTCATTCTGTCATAAGGCTTGTGAGTTAAGCAAACGTCCATTTTATACTTATCAACAAGCTCTGCAACAATTTCGGGATGAATGTCCCCGATAGCAGAAATTTGAATAACGTTACAGCCTATATCATCGAGAAATTTGAGTGTATACTCAAAATCCTCTGCATTTTGACAATGATCACGAAGAGTGTAAAGCTGAACACCAAGCTTAATATCGCTCATAACAACCTCCGATATTTAAATATTTATTATATTTTACCATATTATTTTCTAATGTAAAGCATTTTTTGCCATAAAAACCATTGAAAAATAATATTTTGTATGATATAATTTCAAAAACGCTATGAGCAAGAGAGTAAAGATAAACAACGTCTTACAGAGAGGTGTACCACGGCTGCAAGTACACTGTCAGAGTTTTTCTCGAAGTTCACTTGTGAGCGGCGCGATTGAACCAAAGTAGGTCGCGACGGCAGTAACCGTTACATTACAAAAGAGTGTTTGCTCTGTGCAAAAATAAGGGTGGTACCGCGGAGATTGTCTTCGTCCCTTTGGGGATGGGGCATTATTTTTTTGTCTGAAACCATCTTCACATATAATCAACGAAAGGATTGAAAAAAATGCTTGAAAAGGCACAACAGTTAAAGCAAGAGTTTACCGAAAAAGTTAACAACGCAACTGTCTCAGCTGAGCTTGAGCAATTAAGAGTTGAATTCTTAGGTAAAAAAGGACCCATCTCCTCTCTTATGGGTGAACTGAGAAACGTTCCAAATAAAAAGAAAAAAGAGGCAGGTCAGATTATTAACGAGGTAAAACAATTTATTGAAAGCACTATTGTCTCTAAAAAAGAGGAGCTTCAAAAGCTTGAAGAGCAGAAGCTTATCGATAGTGCTGAGGATTACGACGTAACCTTCCCTATCTCTGAGGATAAGGGCTCATACCATCCTATAACACTTATTCAACGCGAGGTTGAAAATATTTTTGCGAGTATGGGCTTTGCAATTGAGGACTATGATGAAATCGTTGACGATTATCATTGCTTTGAGGCTCTTAATATACCAAAGCATCATCCGGCACGTGATATGCAGGATACATACTATCTCAGTACAAATCAGCTCCTCAAAACACATACCTCTGCTGCACAGAATGCAATTTATATTAAATATAAAGAGGATTTAGAGGCAGGAAAGCCTATCAGAGCAATATTCCCCGGCAGATGCTTCAGAAACGAAAAAATTGATGCTTGTCACGAAAATACCTTCTTCCAGATGGAAGGTGTTATGGTTGATAAGGATATTTCCATCTCTAACCTTATTTACTTTATGAAAACTATGCTTTCAGAGGTTTTCCAAAGAGATATTACAGTAAGACTTCGCCCCGGCTTCTTCCCATTCGTTGAGCCAGGCTTCGAGCTTGATATTCAATGTGCAATTTGTGGCGGTAAGGGCTGCCCTTCTTGTAAGGATTCAGGTTGGCTTGAACTTTGCCCTTGCGGTATGATTCATCCAAACGTTTTGTCTGCTGCAGGTATTGATCCTGAAGAGTACACAGGCTTTGCATTTGGTCTTGGTCTTACAAGACTTGCAATGATGAGATACGGCGTTAAGGATATCCGTGTATTCAATAGCTGTAACCTCAAGGCACTTTCTCAGTTTGAAAATACAACCTTTGTAGAACCGGAAAAGGAGGTTAAATAAATGTTTGTTTCAATTAATTGGATAAAAGAATACGTTGACCTTTCCGGTCTTGACATCAAAAAGCTTATTAACAGCTTTACTCTTGCAACGGCAGAGGTTGAAGATATTATTGTTAAAGGTGAGGACATCCAAAACGTTTGTGTTGGTGAGATTCTTACTATAGAAAATCATCCAAACTCAAAAAAGCTTCACCTTCTTACAGTTGACGGTGGCGACAGAATCTATAACGTTGTTTGCGGTGCGCCAAACGTACGCGAAAATATGAAAATCGCCTTCGTAAAAGCAGGCGGACGCGTACCTGCAGGTGACATTACACTTGCTACAGTTGCAGGCTACGAATCTGAAGGTATGTGCTGCTCAGCATACGAGCTTGGACTTTCCGATGATAAATCAGGCCTTATGGAAATAGACGTTGACGTACCAAACGGCACAGATTTAAAGGATATCTACCCTATTGACGATATTATATTTGAGGTTGACAACAAGTCTCTTACAAATCGTCCTGACCTTTGGGGTCACTACGGTATTGCACGTGAATTTGCTGCGCTTACAGACAGAGAGCTGAAGCCTCTTCCTCTTTCAGATTTAGCATATAACGGCAACGAAAAAATCAAGGTTACAGTCAACAGACCTGACCTCGTTTACAGATATTCTTGCGTTAAAATGGATAATATTACAAAAAACGTAAGCCCTATGTCAATGCAAATAAGACTTTATTACTGCGGTATGCGTGGCATTAACCTTCTTGCCGACCTTACAAACTACATTATGCTTGAAATGGGTCAGCCAACACACGCATTTGACGCTAACAAAATTGACGAGATTGTTGTTGACACTCCAAAAGCTGATTGCAAGTTCACAACTCTTGATAACACTGAGCGTGACATTACAACAGATACCCTTCTTATTCAGAACGGCTCAACTCCTGTTGCTATTGCAGGTATTATGGGTGGACTTGACTCCGAAATTGTCGGCAATACAAATGCAGTTGTGCTTGAATGTGCAAACTTTGACGGCGTTTGTGTACGTAAGTCATCCTCAAGACTCGGTCTTCGTACAGATGCTTCTGCAAGATATGAAAAGATGCTTGACCCTGAAATGACGGTTACTGCTGCAAAGAGATTTGCTTATCTTCTTCAGAGTATCGACGAAGGTGCAACGGTTGCATCTCAGCTTACAGACGAATACGTAAAAAAATATCCTGATATTTCAATTACCTTTAACAAGGCTTACGTTGATAAATATACAGGTATTGATATCACAGAGGAACGTATTATAAAAACTCTTACTGCTTTAGGCTTTGACGTTGAAAAGAACGGAAGTGACTTTACTGTTAAAGTTCCTTCCTTCAGAGCAACAAAGGACGTTACTATAAAAGCAGATATTATTGAGGAAATTACACGTATTTACGGCTACGATAACTTCAGCATTATCACAACAAGAAGTCCGTTGAAGCCTGTTAAGAGCTCACCTGTTCGTTCACAGTCAAACGAAATAAAGGATATCCTTGTTAAGCACTTTAATCTCCACGAGGTACACTCTTATATTTGGGGTGACGTAAGAAAGTATAAGAAGCTTGGCATTGAGGTTGAGGATAACGTTAAGGTTCTCAACATCGAAAGCTCCGATAACGGTACAATACGTAACTCTATGATCCCTACCCTTTTACAAGCCGTATCAGAAAACAAGGATTACGGCGATAAATACGGTATATTTGAAATCGGCAGAGTAGTTAAAGGTATCAAGGAGGACGGCACTGCAAACGAAAGAAGAAGCCTCGGCATTGTCCTTTATGATAAGACATCAACGGAAAAAGAGCTTTTCCTGAAGGCTATTACTGTTGTAAATAATATCTTCACTCAGATAAAGCATAAGAATCCTGAACTCAAGAAGATTGCTCCTGCACACGCATACGAGCATCCGAAGAACACTGCACAAATCTCTTGTGACGGCGTTGTAGTTGGTACGCTTAACACTCTTCACCCAACTAACGCACAGAAGCTTGATAAGGTTGGAAAAGCAGTTTGTATTGAAATAGACGTTGATACGTTTACAGATATAAACGGTGCTAACATTGACTTTGTTGAGCCGTCATCACAGCAATCAACTTACTACGATTTATCACTTATTCTCAAAAACGGCGTTACCTTTGCAGATATGTCTGCCTGTTGGAACAGTCTCTCTCTTTCAGAGCTTGATAACGTAAAGGTTATTGACACTTACGAGAATGATACTATGAAGAGTATCACTGTCCGTCTTACTTTCTCTGCTAAGGACAGAACTCTTGAAATGGAAGAGGTTCAAGGTTGGATTGATACAATTCTTGCAAACCTTAAAAATATAGGAATTGAATTAAGAGCATAATTAATTTATTCTTAATAAATTTTTATTGTAATTTTAAATTAAATCGTATATAATATTATACATAGTATTTAGGAGGTGTTTGTATGACAGACAAGACAATCCAGTTCACTATTAGTGACGAGCACGAAAAAGAGATGCGTGAAATTCTCGTTTCAGTTTACAATTCATTGGTTGAGAAGGGTTACAATCCTACAAGTCAGCTTGTTGGCTACATTTTGTCTGAAGACCCTACCTACATCACAACTCATAACAATGCGCGTAGCCTTATCAGGAAAATTGACAGAGACGAGCTTCTTCAGGTTCTTCTCAAGTCTTACTTGAATAGCTAAGCGAAAAAGGAGTGTTAAATTTGGCTGAAAATCAACCAAGCTTCCTTACCTATAAAGGCAAACCCCTTGTTCGTAAAGGAAACACAATTTATTACGGCAATATGAATGATCCTTTCGTTATTCTTCTTACGGTAGTTTCATCACACGAGGTTCACGGTGTTAATATTTCAGATAAAGTGACTGTACAGTTACTTAATACCGATCCATCAATAAACCCTTTCGATGCTATTGTAAAAAGAACAGAAAAAACAGGCTTATGGAATGCAATTTACATTGCTTCTGTTTGGCTTGAGAGAGCATTGAACGCTGAATAAGTAAAACAAGAAAACAGACTCGCAACAAGCGTTGCGAGTCTGTTGTTTTTAAAATTATAATTATTTAATCAAAGAATTTCACCGTTTTCAATTGCGTGAATCTGATCAACTCTTCGTTGATGTCTGCCACCTTCAAATTCTGTATTGATGAAAACGTCCACAAGCTCACAAGCAGCACCTGCACCAATGACGCGAGCTCCCATACAAAGTACGTTTGCATCATTATGAAGCCTTGTAAACTTTGCACTGAAATAATCTGAACAACAAGCAGCTCTTATACCCTTGACCTTGTTTGCAGCCATTGAAATACCAATGCCTGTACCACAACAAAGAATTGCTTTATCTGCTTCTCCGTTAACAACCTTAAGACAAGCCTTTTGAGCATATTGAGCGTAATCTACAGACGCAGTTGAATCTGCACCGCAATCGATAAATTCAACGCCTTTTTCCGTAAGATAAGCCTTTATCTCCTTTTTAAGAGGATAACCTGCGTGGTCTGATGCTAAAACTAACATAATCAATCACCTTTCAGTTTTTTATTTTTCAATTCTCTTTCTGCCTGTGAAAGACGAAGATAATGAGGCAAAATATCATTTGCATTATTTCCCTCAAAACCATCTTCAAGCATCTCTGCTGCAATAAGGCAAACGTTCTGTGCAGTTTGATACTGTACAGATTTTTCACATACAGAAATATTATTAATTACATCCTTCAATTTATTAAAAGCAACGCTTGTGCCGTCGCCAATTAATACAATATTTTTGTTAATATTTTTTAACTGCTCTGCTAATTCGTCAATTGTAATTGCCTCGTCCTTTGTGACTCTGCAAAAACCGTTTTCGCAGTTAAATTGAGCAGTGTAAACCTGATTACATCGAGCATCCATAACGGAAACGGCATAACAGCCTGTATTTGCCAAAGGCTTTGCAATAGCCTCAAGAGTAGAAACCTCAATACACTTTATACCTAAAGGCTGAGCCATACCTTTAACTGCAGAAACACCGATTCTCACACCTGTGAAAGAGCCGGGACCGTTTGAAACTGCAATATAATCAACGTCAGAAAGCTTTAATTTTGCAATATTCAAAGCACCGTCCACCATAGGTAACAGGGTCTGACTATGTGTCAAGCCTGTATTGGAAAACAATTGCGATATAATTTTACCGTCTGAATAAACTGCAACACTTGCTGCTGTTGCAGAGCTTTCAACGCCAAGAATCTTCATAAATACTATCTCCGGTCATTCGTAATATACGTTGATCATCATGATCACCACGAATAATTTCTATTTTAATTAATTTATTTTCAGGTAAGGCATTTTCGATATTTTCGCTCCACTCAACTGCAAGGACTCCGCCCCAATCAAGATAATCAAAAAAGCCTGTTGAACAGAGATCCTCGAAGGTTGATATCCTATACATATCAAAATGATACAAGGTTTTATCTCCCGAATATTCGTGAACGAGAGAAAACGTAGGACTTGATACGTGATCGTCTATCCCCATCCCTTTTGCTAAGCCTGCAGTAAAACGTGTTTTGCCCATACCTAAGCCGCCAAAATATGCAATTGTTTCTCCACCCTGTAAAACAGAGCCTAATTTAAAAGCAAACTCCTCTGTTGCATCAGGGGAATTGGAAATAACCTCTACCATAAGCACCTCAACACGTAAAACACTTGAAATTAAAACTCAATATATGTATAATACCAATTATAGACGATAAAATCAAGGGGGCAAGATGCCTTGAAGAAAATTTTTGCTGCAGCAAAGCAATTTATTGAAGAAACTAACAAAGTATTATTCGCCTTAATTGTTGCTGCATCCGTCTTCGGTATACTAATGGTTCACAGTGCAACACGTTGGCAGCTTGAAGATGGAGAAACGATTTACCGAGATGCAACGGTTATGATTATTGCTGCTGTTTTAGGTATAATCATAACGTTAATAATATCGGCAATAGATTATGAATTTATAACGAAGCTGTGGCCTATAATCGGTGTTGTGTGTATCGTGTTAATGATTATAACACTTATTTTTGGCGCGGCGCCTGAAGCCCGTCCTGACTCAAAATGTTGGCTGAAATTTGGTTCAATCTATTTCCAGACCTCTGAGCTTGTTAAAATAGGCTACGTTATCACCTTTTCCATGCACCTTGAGTTGCTTAAGGACAAAATCAACAAATTCAAATCGCTTATACCTTTGGCAATACACGCAATGATTCCTATTGGTCTTGTTGTATTGACAGGTGATATGGGCTCTGCCCTCGTTTTTGTGTTTATGACAATTGCCATGCTTTACTTTGCAGGACTTCACATAGGCTTCTTTGCCGCAGGCGGCGTGCTTGCAGTTGCCGCGTCACCATTAATATGGATGTACACCTTCAGCGAATATCAAAGAACACGTTTCCTTGCTCTGTTCAGACCTGAAGAATTTGTTGACGAAAGCTACCAGCAATTAAAGGGCCTTAACGCTCTCGGCTCAGGTGGATTTTTTGGTCAAGGCTTATTCAACGGAGTTTACACGCAAAACGGAATTATACCCGAACAGGAAAACGATATGATTTTCACTGCAATCGGTGAAGAAACAGGCTTCTTCGGATGTTTAATTTGTTTGTTGCTTTTATTCCTTATCGTTTTTGAAATGATTAAAATCGGTAAAAATACAAATGAATTTTCCACGCAAATAATATGCTACGGAATGGCATCTATTATTGCTTCGCAGGTTTTAATTAACGTTGGTATGGTGCTTATGCTTTTGCCTGTTATTGGTATTACCCTGCCGTTCTTCAGTGCCGGTGGCTCAAGTACACTTTGCCTGTATATAGGAATCGGTCTCGTGTTCAGTATTTATAGATTTAACCGTTCAAGAAGGGTTGTAAATTTTAGGCTATCAAAAATTGCCTCTCCGTTCAGTGAAATATAAAAAATGGCTTCCGACAAAATTTGCCGGAAGCCGATTTTTTATAATTTTTTAAGCTTTGCAATCTTTGCCATAACCTTTTTAGTTCCAACGTCGTCAAAAGCAATTTCAAGAACCATATCGCCACCAACTGATTTTGCGCTGATAATAAGTCCGCAACCAAAGGTTTTGTGTTCTACCCTATCACCGACCTTAAGGTCAATAACTGTATCTGAGGCTTTTGGCTTTGAAGCACCACTGAAGCCACCACTTAAGAAGCTTGACGATGAATCGCTCTTTGTTGAAGAGGATGCAGACGAATCCTGCTTACCGTAGTTTCCGGAATAAGCTGAACGTGATTGGTAAGCATTGCCACCACGCTCTGAATAACCCGAAAAGCCACCGTAAAATCTTTGCTGAGGCTCGTTAAGATTTGAATCAAGTAGATTTGAAGGTATCTCGGAAATAAAGCGAGAAGGCCTTGTAAGGCTTGTATTACCGTAAATCATTCTGCTACGGGCATTTGTAATATAAAGCTTTTGCTTGGCTCTTGTTATACCAACGTAGCAAAGACGACGCTCCTCTTCAATCTCTGACGGATCGTACATTACCTGATTTCCGGGGAAGAGTCCCTCTTCAACACCGACGATAAAAACGACGGGGAACTCGAGACCCTTTGCAGAATGAAGTGTCATCATAACAACGGATTCTGCATCGGAGTTATAGTTGTCTATATCGGTCATCAAGGCAACTTCTTCGAGGAAGCCTGTGAGAGTGCCGTCTTCATTCTCCTCCATATACCTGAGAAGGTTTGCAAGAAGCTCCATAACGTTTTGCTTACGCTCCTCAGCAGTCTCTTTATCTGCATCAAGAGAAACCATATAGCCCGTTTTATTAATAACGTCATCAAAAAATTCTTGAATCTCCTTTTCCTCAAGAGAAAGAGCAAGATCGCTTAAAAGATTTGTAAATTCAATAAGCTTACCTGATGCACGAGAAAGCATAGGATATTCGTTAGCGTGAGAAATAACCTCATAAAAGGATACGCCTAAGCCATCGGCAATTGATGCAGCATTATTGATGGTTGTTTCACCGATACCTCTTTTAGGCTCGTTGATAATCCTTTTCATTCTGACCGTATCAGATGGATTTGCGATTACGCTGAGATACGCAAGAACGTCTTTAACCTCTTTACGATCGTAGAACTTGTGACCACCAAAAATTTTATACGGAATACTGTTATAAACGAGAGCACGTTCTATACTGCTTGATTGTGCATTCGTTCTGTAAAGGATAGCAAAATCAGAGAATTTTCTGCTACCGTATGCCTTTTGAATTTCCTCTGCAACGAAGCGACCTTCATCTCTTTCGTCGTTGAGTATACGCAAGGTGATTTTGTCTCCGCCTTCTTTTTCCGTCCACAAGGTTTTGCCTTTTCTGCCCTGATTATTTTTAATGACAGCATTGGCTGCATCAAGAATAACGGAGGTAGAACGGTAATTCTGCTCAAGACGGATAACGTTTGTTTCCTCGTACTGATTTTCAAAGGAAAGAATATTTTCTATTGTAGCTCCACGGAATTTATATATACTCTGATCATCGTCACCAACAACGCAGATATTACGGTATCCACCTGCAAGAAGAGAAGTTAAGACGTACTGTGCATGGTTTGTATCCTGATACTCGTCGACCATAACGTAACGGAAACGGCGCTGATAATATTCAAGTACGTCGGGATTCTCTTTAAGGAGCTTAACGGCATTTACGATTATATCGTCAAAATCCATAGCATCTGCTTTTTGGAGCATTTCCTCATACTTCATAAAGGCTTGTCCGATTAGCTTTTTATTAACGTCGTACCCTGCGTTATCAATATACTCTTCAGGTGTAAGAAGAGAATCCTTCGCCTTGCTGATTTCTGAAAGAACAAATTTCACAGGCAATCGCTTGTCATCTATATCAAGAACACGAAGCACTTCCTTCATAACTCGTTTAGAGTCATCTGTATCATAAATAGTAAAGTGCTTGGAGAAGCCTATTTTTTCACAATCTCTTCTGAGGATACGTACACAACAGGAATGAAAGGTACTTGCCCATACGTCGTTACCCTTTTCACCCAACATTGATTCAAGACGTTCTTTAAGCTCGTTGGCAGCCTTATTTGTGAAAGTAATTGCAAGTATTTGCCAAGGCTGAGGAGCATCCACACTCAAAAGCCCTTGAACATCAAAAGGAACCTCTCCACCTGTTTTTATGTACTCTTCAAGTAAACGGCAATCGTTTTCCGTTGGTACTCTGTACGAAAAATCTGAATGATACGCGTTGCCGTATTTTATAAGATAAGCGATCCTGTTAACGAGGACAGTTGTTTTACCTGAACCTGCACCTGCAAGAATAAGCACGGCGCCGTTTGCCTGAAAAACAGCCTTTTTCTGCATATCGTTCATTCTTGAAAATTCTTTTTCAATTAATTGTCTTCTAAGCTCTGTAAAATTCATAATTTATCCTTTAACGTCTTTAATTATTGTTGATTATAGCCTTTTGAACCTGAGAAAAGGTATGATCTATTGATTTATAAATATCAAAAAAGCAATCTGCAACAACGTAATCGATTGCATTTTTTTCTGCCTCGTTAAGATTATTTCTTAAAAGGAGTATTATACTTGAATTAACACCGTTTAGCGTTGCCTTCATTTCATTTATTTCACGAAAAAGCTTTTTGGAATTTTTTGAATCCCGCAAAGCGTAAAGTGAAGTGGCTTGCTTACGCAAAACACCGGTTATGGACTCAATAAAATTAAATCGAGAAAAAGAGTAAGCACAAGCGAGCTTGCTCAATTTTGAAACGTAATATAGCTCTTCGCTTAAGCATAAGGCTAAGTTATAAATATCGTTGCGCTCAATCGGCGCAACGAAATCACTAAGCAAATTATCAGAAAGCTCCCATTTAAGACCTGAGAACTTTATTACCTCGGAATTAAAATCCTGATTAAGTGTCATTTTACCGTAGGATGAACAAACGGCAAGTGACATTTCTTTTAACGTCTTAAAATAATCATAAGATTTTTTTAAGAGCACCTCGTTATTTGTAAAGAGAGTTACCTTTTGAATCAATTGCGACTATAAGAGGAAAATCCTCAATAATCAATTCCTTTACTGATTCACAGCCTAAATCCTCGTAGTCAATAACACGCCAGCTTTTTATACACTTTGAGTACAAAGCACCTGCACCGCCGATAGCGGCAAAATACACTGCTCCGTAGCTCTTCATTGCATCCACTACCGACGAAGCTCTGTTGCCTTTGCCAATCATTGCTTTTTGACCTTTTGAAATTAATAAGGGCGAAAAAACGTCCATACGAGATGAAGTGGTGGGACCAATGCTCCCGATAGCCAAATCACCTTTTGCCGGAGTTGGACCTGCATAATAAACAATAGAATCCTTTATTTCAAAAGGCTAAGCTTCACCGTTATTAATGCTTTGCGTTATCCTTTTGTGAGCAGCATCTC
>X40_Bactrian_Camel__coassemble_62_pt1 | contig 22089 bp, 18 predicted proteins | sample X40_Bactrian_Camel__metabat2_low_PE_002 | metagenome-assembled genome bin X40_Bactrian_Camel | reverse complement strand
GTTTAAGAAATATACAAACGAAACAGCTGCTCTCAAAAAGGAATATGAGCGTAAGTACGGTCCGCTTACGCCGACTGCTTCAAACGAGGCTGATTGGCTTGAAAATCCATGGCCCTGGGAAAATGAAAGGAGTATGAATTAATTTATGTTCAGCTACGAAAAGAAATTACAGTTCCCTGTAAATATCAAGAAGCCTAATGCGAAGCTCGCTCAAATCATAATAAGTCAATATGGCGGTCCCGATGGCGAGTTAGGTGCCAGCCTACGCTACCTTTCGCAAAGATTTTCTATGCCATACGCCGAGCTTAAGGGACTTTTGACGGACGTCGGTGTTGAAGAGCTTGGGCATCTGGAGATGATAGGTGCAATTGTGTATCAGCTCACGAAAAATCTTAGCCTTGAAGAAATTAAGAAGAGTGGCTTTGACACGTATTTTGTTGACCGCACAACAGGAGTGTATCCTACTGCGGCAAGTGGTTTCCCCTATTCTGCAGCGTCTATGGCAGTAAAGGGCGACGTGCTTGCAGACCTTCACGAAGACCTTGCTGCAGAGCAAAAAGCTCGCGTGACCTACGATAACATTCTCCGCCTTGTTGACGATCCCGACGTGCGAGAGCCTATCAAGTTCCTCAGAGCAAGAGAAATCGTTCACTACCAGAGATTCGGTGAGGCGCAACCAACAAAGTGGAATGACAACGGCGGAGCAGCTGACAAAACCGCTTGAAATAAGGCTTTTTTAGTACATAAAAGGAGGATTTAAAATGAAGCTGTTTAAGTGTATTGTTATGCTGATTTTAATATTAATTACCATACGGACAGGCTATCTTGCACTTTTATATAAGGTCTCAACATCAACAGGTGCTTTTCTAATATGTTTAGGTATCACCTTGTTTGTTGCAAGTGATGGCGGTCTTAAAAGAAAATCAAATTGAATAATTGCCATCTTGATTACGGCATAGTTATAATTAACCTACAAATTTTCAATTAATTGTTGATTTGTAGGTTAATTTGTGATATACTATTAGTAGTCAGGAGGTAATAGTATGACTGATATTATTTTTGAGTATAAAGAATTACTTGCAACAAAACTTGAAATTGAGCAAAAGCTTAGTGTTTTGCCAAAGGGATATATTTCTAAAAAGACGATTGGCGGCAAGCAGTATTTATATTTGCAAACCCGTAACGGAGATACTATTGAGAGCAAATACATTAAGGCAGAAGAAGTCGAAGAAATAACAAATCAACTTTCCTTAAGGAAAGAGTATGAAGCAGAGTTACCCGACATTTTAATTCGACTTGCTGATATTGAAACCGCCGCCGAGTTGTTGGATAAAGCATTGCTTCGCAAATTAAAAATGTTAAAGCTCACAAGTGGTATGGATAGTATATCTGCTGACGAAAAAGAGAAACGAATTTCCTTTTCTGATGCTATGACCTCAATTGAGGGCGTTCCCGTAAGTGATAAGATTAAAACCGACCTTGCCAATTGGAAAAAAGGCAATATAACATTCTTGTCTGTGTTTGAGCAAACGCTAAGAAGATACGGTTTTGTAACGGAGGTATAACAAATGCGTGACCCTTATTTATATGATGATGTAAATGTGCTTAAAAATTTAGCAGATATAAAAGATTCTGCACTGCTACGCAAGGCAGAAGCCGATATTACCGGTCTTGCTATGGCTGCAATTTACGATTATAAATATGATAAGTTTAATACCGAAACCCTGCAGGACATTCATCGCAACATCTTTGGGCAAATATTTGATTGGGCGGGAGAATTCCGCAATATTCAAATGGTGAAATATGAAGATGTACTTGGCGGTAATACTGTTCGCTATGCTTATCCCAAAGAAATTAAAAAGCAACTGAACGAAACAATGAAAGAAATCGCCAAGCTCAAAAGAACCGGCGATAATGATAAAGATATCGTTTTCAAACTTGTTCGTATTATTGCAAGTATTTGGCAGACGCACCCCTTCCGTGAGGGTAATACAAGAACGGTTATAGTGTTTGCTGTTTTACTCGCAAAATCTTTAGGATTTGAAGTTGAACACGAACTCTTTAAAACCAACTCTGCCTATGTGCGTAACGCTCTCGTTTGGGCATCACAAGGTATCTATTCAAAATACGGATATCTTGAGCGTATCTTCTTTGATGCAATCCTCGGCGAAGATAACGGGACCGACACACCTACCGAAACCAAATCAAGCAAATACGACACCATCGGTGAATATAAAGTTAAAGATTACAAAGAACGCCCACATGAGTATACGGAAGAATGATTTTTTAATAAGTATATCACATGCAAAAGGAGTTATATTATGACAAAATACACCGAATTAAAAACAATTAAACAATTAAGTAAACGCGGTGATTCAAATTCAGTTGTAGATTTGGTAGAGAATCCTAATACAAGTGAATTGTTAGTACGCAAAATTATATTTGGTATTGACCAACCTTTATATCAAGGTATTTTTACTCGAGAAGTTCGTGCATTGTCTAAACTAAATACTTCTGATAATATCGTTAAAATAATTGGGCATCGCAATTTAACTCACACTAATCATAAGACTAACGAAAAGCAAAAAGTTGGTTGCATTGTTTTAGAATATATAAGCGGCGAAACTCTTGCAAATACAGATATCTTACGTTTAACAACTAAAGAAAAATTTAAAATTGTTAAGCAACTATTATCCGCAATTGAAATTGCTCATTTTAACGGAATCATTCATCGAGACATTAATCCAAATAATATTATGCTCGACGATAATAGTGATGTTAAAGTAATTGATTTTGGAATTTGCAAAATTAAAGAAATGGTCAACAATTCTACCGTGTACAATATGGGTACTAATATGTATTCAGCTCCTGAAGTTCACATGCACAGTCAAAATGCGACCGAACAAAGTGATTTGTATTCGATAGGAGCGGTATTATATTTTCTTTTTACCGGAGAACAGCCGCCAAATGTTTGCGATTTTCAAACAACAATTGATAGAATATCGGGTATTGATATCGAATTAAAACCAATAATTAAGAAATTAGTAGAAGTGGATCCTACTGATAGGTATAAGGATATTTCGGAGTTAAAAAATGATTTGTCTAACATTTTCACAAGGTTTCTAGATGTAAAATATAGAGTTGCAATTTCAATGGATTCCTTCAAATTTTCCAAACTCAAAAATATTAATTTAATACCGAACAGTGCAACTATTTCAGATATAAATATATTGTTACCAAAAAACTTTGTAGATTTGTATATTAATCAAGATAATTACTATGAGTTTTTGGGAGCAAATTATAGTTTGATTTGCTCGTATAATTCATCTACCAATATTTTTGAAGTGTTAGATATCAAAAAAATCGTTCCCCTTGAAAGAGAAAAAAAGAAAAAGAGGTTTTGCGAAGTTTCCGCAAAGCTTGACTTTGTTAACCCTAGATTTATTCACAAACTTTCAAGAAATGATAACCTGGAAATTAAAAATATAGCTGATGACTATTGTCAAAAATATCGCTCAAAGCATAATGTGGACGCTGTATATCAAAGCAAATATGGTGCATGGCGAAATCTTTTGACTATTACCAAAAAAAGTGTTGAGGATTCAGCAATTCGTTATGCCTATGATTCATATGATATTAAAAATAACATATGCAGTTTTCATTTAAAAGAGGGGGTATTTTTAGGAGATATCGTTTTTTCAAAGGAATCTAAGTTTTCTCTAGAAAAAGAAACAAGAGGACAAAAAAGACTCTTTTATATTGGAGAATATGAAGAAGATATCTTTGAAAATGATAAAGTTATTCTAAGAGTTAGATTTAATAAAAAACCTACTAATCTTCCAAAAAGTGGCACTATCTGTATAGATTATAAAGAAAATATCGTTAATATTGATCGTCAATTAAGTGCTCTAGATAATATAGAACGCGAGGATTATTCCTGCCAACACAATCTTAAAGAAATATTCGCAGGGGTTACACCGCCAAAGGTAAGCGTATTAAGTGGAAATATAAAATATTTTAACACTAGTTTAGATGCATCGCAAAGAAAAGCTGTTGAAAAAGCACTAAACTCTGATTCTCTTGCAATAATTCAAGGGCCTCCCGGCACTGGAAAAACAAATGTAATAATCGAAATCATTAGACAAATTTTATTGCTTAATTCTCAATATCCTGATTTTCCAGAAAAGAAAATATTATTAGTATCGCAGTCACATCCCGCTGTTGATAAAATGCTTGACGACCTTATTAAGCAGAGTGAAAGCAAACCAAATCTCATAAGAGTTGGACGTGATGAAAAATTAAATGATGAAATCCGTGAAGATTATGGATTGAATTATGTTAAAGAAAATTGGATCGGAGCGGTAAGAAAAAATTGTGAAGCATTGGCTGAAACATATTTTAAAAAGCTGGATATATCGCCGCAAGAATTTGATGAGTATTACGAAGAATATGAGAAACAGTTCATAGCTAATACTGAAAAAGACTCTATAGACACTGAACTTTTAAGCTCGTTTCAGGCAAAAACTAATACTCCATCTAAAAATAGGATCAGAAAAATTCTTGAGGTTCAAAGACAATGGACCGAACAAATACAAAGGTGCGATGAAGCAGAACTGTATGTAATAAAAAATACTACAATTATTGCTGGAACATGTACTGGTTTTATCTCTAATAAAATAATTAGAGACGTAGAATTTGATTATGTAATTGTTGATGAGGCTGCAAAGGCTACATACCCCGAGTTAGCCGTATCATTTTCAAAAGCTGAAAAAATAATTTTAGTGGGTGATCATAAGCAGTTGCCACCTATTTTAGATGAAGATATCATCAAATCTAATAAGGAAACAATACGACCCGATGATTTTAAGGAAGGGCTTTTTGAAAAACTATATAATAATTTCCCTGAAGAGAACAAACAAAGATTAATTATGCAATATAGGATGCATCCGGTAATTGGCACCCTTATTAGTAAGGTCTTTTACGAAAATGAAATTCAAAATGGAGTAAAAGCCGAAGATAGAAATACTGGTATATCAGGATACGAAGAGACTGCAATAGAATGGATTAGCACATCAAATTTATCTGCAAAGAAGCGTTTTGAAAGTAAAGTTGGTAGTCAACCTAACTATACTTTTAAAAATAACGCTGAGTTAAATATTATAAAAAACAAATTAAAAGAATTAGATAAAAATGCTTCGCGAACAATTAAAGTAGGCGTTATTACTGCATACAGAGCACAAAAATTTGCATTGAAGGAAATGATAAACCAACGCAATTTCGTTAATTTGCAAATTGACGTTGATACAGTTGATGCATTTCAAGGTGGTCAAAAAGAGATTATTATTTACTCCACGGTTCGCAGCAGTGATAGTGCTATGAGTATAGGATTTCTCAAATCCGAAGCAAGGCTTAATGTTTCGCTTTCCAGAGCACAATCTTTATTAATAATTGTAGGTGATTTGGATTTTTTGAACAACACTAGAATTAAGGATAATAAATTTCCTGAAATCATCGAGTATATTCAAGAGAACCAAGGGTGTAAAATTACATGTGCAGGTGATGAATAATGAGGAATTTAATCGAAAATGTCAAAAGAAACTCACCGAGAGAAATCGAAGGATACATCTATTTAAAAACACAAAAAGTTTATGTGCCATATCAGAATATAACGATTGAGTGTCTTACACGCAAGATATCAGAATTAAATTTATTTTTTGAAAGTGTATTAAAACTCATTGAAATTTCCGTAAAAGATATACAGGATATAGCAAGGATATTAGGCGTTTCTTATGATATTCTTAAAGAAGTAATTATTGATTTGGCTAATATGAATTATATTTTTGTGTCTGCCAATAGTTTGGGCATTACCGAAAAAGGTAAAGATGCTTTGAAAACAAAAAAACGGGTAGATATAATTAAGACATATTTGAAAGATGTATGTATTGATATGATAACAGGCAATATATTTAATGCCGATGATCTTATCCTTACTGAGCCTACCAAATATGAGGTGTGTTTAGATAACCTTTTTGAAGTGGATAACGATTATTTGGACCGCCATTTTCAAGACATTAATGATTTTTACAAAACCAAGCAGAAGAATGAGAATGTTTTTGGGAATCAGTCCACAACTAAAGAACTTTATAAAATCGTTGGAATTTCTTATAGTTCGTTATTATATTTGGAAAACAAGGTTCACATCTATAAAAGTGAAACATCTGAAGAAATCAAAATGGTTTTCGCATCTGATTATAATGATAAATATAAGGAAGAGTTTTATAATTGTCTTAAGAGTAACGATAAACCTTGCATACAAAACTTCTTTGAAAATAGTAGAGAACTGGTAAAAAAACTTATTGAAAGCCCTTCAAGTTTTGACTCTAGTTTGATTAAACAAACCAATGAAACAAGAAATAAAATTTTCTCTGATACGGAGTTGCAAGAAAACAAAATAGAAAGTTTTACAAAAGAACGATACGCTTTAAATGACCGAGAATATATGAGTTATTTATATAATCCCAGATCTATTAAATATGATAAAATCATTATTTGTTCAAATCATATCACAGGTCTTTTATCGCCTTCTTTTTGTTCTCAATTGAATGCATTAGCCACTAATATACCCGTATTTATTGTTTTTGATAAAAACGAGTACAATTCCACAGGAGCCATTGCTCATTTCTTTAAGTCGCAAAACAAGAATTTGTTTATTGTGGCAAAAGATAGCGTTGATGAAAACTTAATTTGTTTTGAGGGCGCCCTAACTATAGAAATAAAAGAAAATATAGTAACTGCTTTTGAAAGCCATATTCTATATAAGCAATTTATTTGCAATTTTGAATACCCAAAATCGAAACAAATTGCCGAAAAGTTGTTGAACAAATATGACTTAAATAAATATATGATTAACGTAACAAAAAACACAGTAAAAAGCGCAAAAGGTAATCTTTTTGGCAGAGGAGGTAAAAATGGGTAAGTTGACAAAAGATACTGTTGTAAGATACATAGTTGATAGAAAGAAAATATGGGACATTGATAGCAATCTTGCAAATCAAGCTGTGCAAAATATCAATGATGGTGAATTTGAAAAATTCAGTACCATGCATTATAATTGCATATACTTAATAATTAAAAACAAATTGGCTGAAATTGAAGACCCTGCACAAAGAATGGCATACATTAATTGTTTGATTATGAATTATAACGATATGCAAGATAATACGAACATCAATATTATTACTGGAATTTTTTCTGAAGGACTATTAGGAATTTCGTTGTTTGATATAAGCAATGATATGTGGATAAAAGCAGTTATAATGCTTTTAATAGGAGTATTTACAGTTTTTAATATTGTTTCTGCTCTTACTCGCAGATGGAAATTCTATCAGATGATATTAACACAAGTTAAAAGTGAAATAACTAATAGTTAATATATGTAAAAGTCGTCGTTACATCGACGGCTTTTTGTTTTCTTGAAAGTCGAATTTTATGTTCCCTATATTATCTCAAAACAAAAATAGCCCGAACATTGTAAAATTAGTGTTGGGCACAGGAGGTAATATTATGGGAAATGTTTATGGTTATGTTCGAGTATCGAGTATCGATCAAAACGAGGATAGGCAGCTTATTGTTATGGATAAAAATAATGTGCCGAAAGGCAATGTCTATATCGATAAGCAGTCTGGCAAGGATTTTGAACGGCCGCAATATAAGAAGCTCGTCAAGAAATTAAAGGCGGGAGATTTGCTCTACATACTGAGTATCGACCGCTTAGGTCGCAATTACGAGGATATTCAAAAGCAGTGGCGGTTACTGACAAAGGATATTGGTATTGATATTTGTGTGATTGATATGCCGCTTTTAGATACTCGCAACGGCAAGGATTTGATGGGAACGTTTATAGCAGATCTAGTTCTGCAGATTCTTTCCTTTGTGGCACAGAACGAGCGTGAAAACATAAAAAAGCGTCAAGCACAAGGCATCGCCGCCGCTAAAGCAAAAGGTGTAAAGTTTGGTAGACCGGAATCACCGATGCCCGAAAACTTTGATAAAATCATTAAGGATTGGGATAAAGGAAAGATAACAACTGCTGATGCACTCAAACTTTGTAATATGAGTGAATCCACCTTTTACCGCCGTAGGCGAGAATATAATTTAACACATAAATAGAGAAAGCAGTCAAAAGGTGTACCTTTTGACAAACTACATAAATTCATCATATGTACTGCATACAACCGACAAAATATGAGTTTTTATTCATAAATGGTTGCGTTTATAGGTGTTTTATGGTAAAATATATAATTAAAATTAGCAGTCAAAAGGTACACCTTTTGACAATTCTCTAATATCCACTAAACGCTTTCTAAATTGTAAAGTTGAAATTACAGATTTGCATCTTATGTATTTATAATTTGAATATACAGCGAAAGGAGGCAACTATGCATTACGAGATTGTTTATTCGTGCATTAGTCATATTGGTAATGTTAGAAAAGTAAATCAAGATAATTTTATATGTAACGGCACATATATGAAAACTAATGATCCTGAGATAGCCTTTCCGCTTGGCGGAACAGTCATTTCAAAAAGTCCTACTTTATTTGGAATATTTGATGGTATGGGCGGTGAAGAATGTGGCGAGATTGCCTCATATATTGCGGCTAAGGAAGCGTCAATCATACCTATCAAAAAAGATGGGGTTATTACCTTGACGGATTATTGTAAACAAGCTAACTCAAAAATTTGTGCGTATGCTGAAAATAACGCCGTTTCAGCAATGGGAACCACAGCCGCAATGCTGTTGTGCTTCAAAGATGAAATTACTCTTTGCAATATTGGAGACAGCAAAGTTTTTCGATTCGCAAACGATGAATTGGAGCAAATTTCAAAAGATCATGTTGTGATATCGGCATTTGGTACAAAACCACCGTTGTCACAGAACCTCGGGATTCCACCTGATCAGTTGTTAATTGAACCGTATTTATCACGAGGTAGATATAAAAACGGTGATAAATATCTTATTTGTTCTGATGGGCTGACTGATATGCTGACACTTGAAGAAATAAAAGAATTACTTGCAAGTCAGAATATCAAAGACAGTGCATCAAACTTAGTAGACAGAGCTTTGAAAAACGGCGGTAAAGATAACGTAACGGTTATTCTGCTTGAGATAAAGCAAAGAAAAAATAAATTAATGAGAGTTTTTAATAGACATAATGGAGGAACAAAAATATGAAATGTCAAAATTGCGGTACAGAAATTCAGGAACAAGCAAAGTTTTGCCCCAAATGCGGTAGCAAGGTAGAACAACCACCCGTGGTGAAAGCACCGGTAACCGGTAATGCTCCCCACGATATTAGCAACATCTGGCCCGAATGGCAGATTGAAAAGCAACTTGGTAAGGGTTCTTACGGTGTGGTATATCAAGCCATTCGTCGAGATAACAACGTAGAAAGCCACGCTGCGATTAAAATTATTTCTATCCCTTCCGATTCTTCTGAGGTTGATTCTCTGCGTTCTGAAGGATTGGATATGGACGGAACCAGAACCTATTTTAAGGGGATCGTTGATGATTTTGTAAGTGAGATTCAATTGATGGAATCTTTAAAAGGCATTCAAAACATTGTCAGTGTTGAAGACTATAAGGTTGTTGAAAAGACGGATACTATCGGTTGGGATATTTATATCCGTATGGAACTTCTTACCCCCTTTAATACATACATCTGCGACAAAACTCTTACCGAAGAAGAGGTTATCAAACTCGGTACAGATATTTGTACCGCTCTTGAAATTTGTGGTCAGCGCAATATTATCCACCGCGATATTAAGCCGGAAAACATTTTTGTTAATGATTTCGGCTACTTCAAGCTGGGCGATTTTGGCATTGCACGGAAGCTTGAAAACATGACCGGTGGATTATCTCAGAAAGGCACATTTAATTACATGGCACCTGAAGTTGCTAACAGCAACGAATACGATGCCCGTGTAGATACATACTCCCTCGGTATCGTTTTGTACCGTTTGCTTAACAATAATAAACTACCATTCTTGGACACCGATAAACAAATTTTAAATCCCAATGAAAGAAAACTTGCTGTTGAGCGCAGAATTCGCGGCGAAGAACTTCCGGCTCCCTGCAACGCTTCACCTTCTATGGCCAATCTTATTATCCGTGCATGTGCTCATAACCCTAACGCTCGCTTTGCTTCTGCAACCGAGATGAAGCAAGCCCTTATGAGTGTTGCCAACGGTACATATACAATTGTTGATACCGGTCTGGACAGAACTACCTCCGTACGCTCCGCAGGTGTAAATTATGATGCAACTACTGCAGTAAGAAAAGCTACAAGAACTGTAGAGCAGAACGAACAACCTGTTGTTAACACTTTTGGAGATGCGCCGAAAAAGAAAAAAGGCAAAAAAGCTAAAGCCATTGTTATTTCAGTTTTATCAATTGTTCTCGTAATTGCTATAGCTCTATTTGCAAATTATATCTATGATGATTATAAAGATTCGTCTGAAACTAATTCGGTGTTGGAACAGGCAGATGAATACTATGAAAACGGTGATTATGAAAAAGCAATATCAGAATACTCTAAAGTGCCCAAATCAAGCAAAAATTATGACGAGGCACAGGAAAAATTAAATCAAATATATGCCGATTATATTAGTTCAACGGTTGAAACCGCAAAGAAGCATAATTCTTCCAAGAACTATAAGCAGGCTGTTCAGGTGGTCAATACCGCCTATGATATTTTACCCGATAGTGTTGATACTACTGATCTTGATACCGTTAAGGAAGAGAGTCTCGTTGCATATCAATCACAAATAATGAATGAAGTGAATTTGTTGACAGAAGACTCTCAGTATGTGAAGGCTTTTGATAAAATAGATGAAGCACTTGCGGTTGAAAATAATGATTATTTCAATAATCTTAAAACATCTACTGAGAAAAAATATGTTAATTCCATAACCACAAGCGTACAAAAGTATTTAGACAAAGAAGATTATATTTCATCCGCAAGAATTGTTTCAAATGCGTTGTCGATTCTTCCGGATAATTCCGAACTGTTATCATTAAAAAACAAGGTAGAGACTCTTACCCCTACTTATTTGTTGGATGTTTGCAAGCCGTATCAATCTAGCGAATATACCGAATATGTCAATGGAGAAAAATTTACAGTTGGCGGAGTTGAAACAACAAATGGTTTCCAATTATGTGCGGCAGGCAGCTATGCTATTTTTAATGTTGATAAAAATTATACTTCTTTGAGTTTTCTACTTGGGCACGTTGCCAACACTTATACACACAGTGTTAATGTGAAAGTATATTTAGATGGTGTTTTAAGTAAGACATTTACTGTTACTTGTGATGATTTGGCTAAAAGAGAAAAAGTTGATATTACAGGTGTTAGCCAGATTAAGATACAAGTAGAATGTGCTGGCGATAATACTGGTAGCGCTTATTCTTTTTACGGCTTTGGTAACGTAACAGTAAAATGATCAAGGAGGACGACTATGTTTTGTTTTAAATGCGGACATCAAATTGTAGATAATTCGCTGTTTTGTTCTAATTGCGGCACACCACAAAATGCCAATGCCACAACTATTACAACAAGTGCTAAAACGGAAAGTAAAGACTTGGATCGAGATGCGATAAAGATATATCTTTCAAATGTATTAGCATTAGAATGTGTAATAAGTAAACTTCAAAATGATTGGTGTGAAGTAGACAATTCAATCAAGGCTTTTGAAGCGACAAATTATAATAAACAATTCTTATGCTACGACAACAGATATGCTTGGTTTAGATATGACGGAAGTGAATATTATATATGGTTAAGCACAGATCGATACAATAAGTATTATTTAAATTTCGGAAAAAATGTAATAAATTATTCCGGTGCATGGTGTCCGTTCAGCCTTAATATGGATTATTTGAATGCAGACACGACGTGGCCCGGAAAGGATTGCCCAATGAATTTAGCAATAGAATTATTTTTTGGCATTTTTATAGATCCTTTTTATAAAAAAGCTGTAAAAAGAAATTTCTTTGAGTTGTATGAACAGTTCAAAGCAACTGCTCCGCGACAGCACAAGGAAAATGCCAAGAAAATTCAACCTGAAGTAAATAAACGTTCAGGGATTTCAGATGAAATTGATAAAGCCAAAGAATTATTAAAAAAAGCATACGATATAAATCTAATTCCTCAACAATTCCGAAATATATATGCAGTGTGGTTTATATATGATTACATAGCAACTTCGAACGAAACTTTATCTGCTGCTTTTTTACATTGCGACTTAGATAAAATAAAGCAAAAACTTGACACTATTATTGAGCAACAAAAAGAGATAATAATTAACCAACGAATTCTTATGGCTCAAAATGCACAAATGATAGAACAAAATCAACAAACGCTTAATAGGCTTTCGAAAATAGAGCGAAATACTGACAGAGCTGCCCAATATGCTGAAATTGCTTCCAATAATGCGGAAGCATGTGCTTGGATTGGTATGGCTAATTACATTAAAAATTAATATTAGAGGTGAATAAAATGTTTTGTCCTAAATGTGGTGACGGAATCCAAGAAAAACAAAAATTTTGTGCTAAATGCGGGTATAAAATTGATGATAGTGAAAGCGTTGTAACAAATAGCATTACTGATGTTAGTGTAGAAACATCAACAAAAGGTTCGAATACAAATACCTTTATAAAAAAAGCAATCGGAAACAAAAAACTTCTAATCGTTTTAGGAGTAGTTGTTGTGTTGATAATTGGTATTATTATCACTATTGCTCTTGTTTCAGGTAGTGACAATGATATAAGTGGTCAGGGATCTTCTGAGTATGTTGAATATAACGATCCTGCTGAAACAAAAAAGCCCGAAAAGAAAGATGTAATGGCATTTATTTCTTCTGCATCCGATATTTCGGGAGGTGTTGCAGAAGCAACACTAGAAACAGAAGATGGAAAAAGTTACAATGCAATCATCGATATAGATGGCAATGTGCGATATATCTGCGATGAGTCAGAAAACTTTATTTATGCACCAAAATCTGAAAATGATATTGGTTGTGTAGGTTCTGAAAACAGTTCTACATATAAACTCATCAATGCAAAAGGCGAAGTTATAAAAACTTGTGATGGAAGCGAATTTGATGAACTTGTTGCTCTTGGCAATGGTTATGCTTTGGTATATAAATATCAAGCCACTATTGATAGTGAAACGCATTTATATGGAGTCATCAATAATAAAGGTGAATGGGCTGTTGAATTAACTGATTATGGTCAGGAACCTTTCAGAGGATATGAAAATCATTATTCTAGTGACAGTGATATTTGGGCAGATTATATTGGCTCTGATATATTTGATATAAGAGTCGGATATTCAGGCGGCGAACATATGCTTCTTAATGCAAGCAACGGCAAGGTGTTTTGGGTGTACTTAGGATGGAGTGGACATAAAGACTATAATAAAGACATTTCCTTTGAAGACGGTGTTCATTATGTTATTTGTAACTACGGTGGAACATATTATCACGCTTTTGTAAGTGATATTCCTTTGCGAGCGAATGGTGAAATAAATGGTGACTCTCTTGAGATAAAGGATTCGTACAGGACTTCACACGATTTTGCTCTTTATCCTGACGGAACTTGGAAGAATATTATGAAATATCCTGAACACGGATGGGAAGGCATCACATCCGATTATCCTGCAATGAATGGATATGAAAAAGCTGGAGATAAATGGACAAAAATCGAGGGCGAATATATAACCATTTATGATTATGACACTAAAACATCTGCTAAGTTTACTGATTATAATAGTTCTATGGTGAGTGGTATAAATTTCGAGGGTGATTACAGTATAGTAAGAATCGAAGGTGTTGACCAAAAATCCTATTTTACTGTTATTGATTCAAAAGGTACGATGCAATTTGATCCACTTGTGTATGGAGGTTCTTATCCTAAATTAAGGTCAGGAAAAATTGTTTATCAAGATACTATGGGACAATATGTTATTGCTGATACATCAGGTAAAATCATAAGTGATAATCTTAGCTTCGATTATATTGATGAGTTTAACGAGGATGTCGCAAAAGCATCTAAAGACGGGAAAACTTGCTTTATTAACTCAAAGGGCGAAATATTGTTAAATGAAATTAAATTGCCTTAAAATGTCGGTTGAGTATTACGAGGTAAATGATTATGTTTTGTGGAAAATGTGGCACAAAGATTAATGACGACGCTTCTTTTTGTTCTAACTGTGGAGCAAGCGTGAAAAGTAATGCTTCCCCGTTCATTGAACAGGCAAAAACTAAAAGAAAATTGCCGATTAAACCACTTGTAATATTTTTTGTTATATTAAGCGTTGTTTTGGTTCTTGTAATTGGGGTAATTCTCAATATAACCCCCAAAAAAGTGGATTTCAATATTAAATATGAACGTACTGAAATACAAGAATTTATGGACATCGTTTGCAAAAATGCAAATGTTGAATTGGCTCAGGTTGGCCGAGTAGGATATGATGGCGCAGGTTTTGATTATGGAACATACTATGCCGCGACACTTACGGTAAAGCCTCATGGTATGGTTGCAGAAGAAATCCAAGTGAGGTTCTATAATAGCGGAGATACAGATGATGTTTCAAGTATTGTGGTTTATTTTTACGACCATGATTCTGAAAATGAAGCAACTTGTAGAGATGCTATTGTCGAAGCCCTTGAAATAAGTTTTTGCGGAACGTCAAAGGCTAAAGAATATACCGATAAATTTTCTTCTATCGGTAAGGACTTAACTATTTATGATGATGCACAGATTATTACTAACTATTCCTTAACAAGCGAAGCAAATGTACGCATCTCATGCGATGGTTCTTTTGCCGATGATTGGACAGGAAGATACTGTATTTATAAAAATTAGGAGATGATGATATGTATTGCGGAAAATGCGGAACACAGATAGAAGATAATGCTTTGTTTTGCCCCAATTGTGGTGAAAAAACTTTAAATTCTAACACAAGTACACAACAGACGACTAAAACAAATATAAAAAGGATTGCATTGCCTACTGGTATTATCGCCGGTGTGATTTTAGTGGTTGTGCTGGCTGTATCATTACTTGGCGGCGGTGGATACAAGAGAACATTAGATAACTACTATAAATCTCATGAAAATAATGATGCCGATTTAATGTATGATTCGGTTGTGGCTCAATACTGGATAGATTATTATAATGAGGGTTGGGGCAGCGCATTTGATAGAATACAAGATGATATTGAGGAAAGAATTGACGATTGGGATTGCGGTGAAAACATTAAAATCACATACAAAATCGAAAATGAGAGACAAGCAACTAAAGAACAGTTAGAAGACCTTGAAGACAACATCTATGATTGGTATGCTTACTATGTCTATGATAGGGACGAATTTTCGATAACGGATGCTTATGTTTTGGATATTGACTTTACTGTTAAGGGCGATGAAGGAACAGAAAGCTTCCACTATCCTGACGGTCTTTTGATAATCAAGGAAAACGGTAAATGGCGAATCCCCAGAGGTTCCATAAGCTGTTCTTTCTATGACAACCAATAACATAGAGATTTAAGGAATAATAGATATGCAAGATCTTGAAAAAACAACATTTTTTGCTCAATCACCAGAACAAACCGTCAGTTCATTGGTAACTATTTTTGACGGTAGTGAAACACCGCACACTGTCAATCTAAGTGAATTCGGCAAGAACTTTATCTATTTCGGACGAGATCCTAAAAATGATATCGTTTTGTCTTCCCGCTTGGTTTCTGCTGAGCACGGTCGTTTTATATATAAAAACAATTCTTGGATTATCGAAGATAAGGCTGCATATAAGGATAGCGGCAGTACAAACGGTTTGATATATAATAATGCCGCCATAACTTCCCGTGTAATATCAGATGGTGACTTTATCCGTATTGATGACGGTGTTGAGACTGTTGCGGAAGGCGTGTTATTTGTCTTTTCATCCGCAGCTTCGGAGAACAAGTGGCTGACTCTGCCCTTAGCGGGAAAATCAGAATTAACGATTGGTCGTGACAATACCTGCCAACTTATTTTACCGCACATTTCTGTTTCCAAATGCCATGCAAAAATTTTTCGTGAAGCAGATGGGTATTACATTATCGACAACGATAGTACCAATGGTGTAATTGTTAATAACACACCGATATCGGGCAAAGTAAAACTTCACGAAAAAGATGTTATTGTCATTACTAACTCAAAGCTGATCTTTACATCAAAGGCAATCTTTTATTGCTGTTATAAAAGCGGTATTTCGGTTGATGCATCGGATGTTGTTATTAAACGTGGCAAGGGCAGAAAAGCGTTTGTCACTTGCAATCATGTTAATCTCAACATTAAACCCGGTGAACTTGTGGCAGTTATCGGTGGTTCAGGTGCGGGTAAATCAACCATACTTAATGCTATGTGTGGTTATTTGGAACCTACGCAGGGCGAAGTATACATAAATGGCGTTGATTTGTACCGCAACTTTGATTCACTCAAAAAGCTGATTGGTTATGTGCCGCAATCGGACATTGTGTATGACAATCTAACCCTTCACGATATGCTAATGTACACGGCTAAACTGCGTTTACCTAAAGATACATTACCGACAGAAAGAGAAAGTGCTATCAACAGAGCGATTGAAATGGTCGAACTGCCCGAAAAGAAGAATAGCCTGATTAAATCGCTCAGCGGCGGTCAGCGAAAACGTGCCAGTATAGCCGTTGAACTTTTATCCGACCCTAATCTTCTGTTTTTGGATGAGCCTGCCTCGGGATTGGATCCAGGAACAGAACGCAATTTGATGCAATCGCTTCGTGCAATGGCTGACGGTGGTAAAACCGTAATCTTGGTTACTCACAGTACATTGCAACTGCAAATGTGTGATAAGATCGTATTTATGGGAAAGGGCGGTAATCTTTGCTTTTATGGTTCTTATGATGAGGCGCTCAAGTTCTTCGGCGTTTCAGATATCGTGGATGTCTATAATATGATTACGGATAACGCCGAGCACTGGAAAGCTGAATACGAGCAAACAAAAGCATCTTCAAGTAAAGTTCGTGAAGTTACTCCTGTTTCAAGCAAAACAAAGAAAAATCGTTTTGAACAACTTGGCGTTTTAAGTGCAAGATATATTAAACTCGTAATAAACGATAAACAACGGTTGTTGCTTCTCTTGATGCAAGCACCATTGTTGGCTGTATTAATTTCATTTGTTGCAGACGGAAAGCAGTTTGAACAATACGAAATGTCAAAGAGCTTGTTGTTTGCTTTGTCTTGTTCTGCTTTTTGGGTAGGTATGCTTAATGCCATTCAAGAAATTTGCAAAGAACGAACGGTTATGAAGCGTGAATATATGACAGGGTTATCCCTCAGCTCTTATATTTCATCAAAGATTTTTGTTTTGGGTGTCCTGTGCCTTGTTCAAAGCTTACTCATAACAGGTGTTTTTGGTTTAATGGTAGGACTCCCCGAAAAAGGTATTATTTCTGCTCCATTCGTTGAAATACTGACGACAACATTTTTAACTGCAGTAGCATCTACGGCAATGGGGTTGTTTGTATCATCTCTCTTTACAAACGCCGACCGTGCTATGACCGTAGCCCCTATTTTACTAATGCCACAGATTTTGTTCTCGGGATTGATCTTTAAACTCAGTGGAGCAACCGAGACAATATCATGGCTTGCTGTGTGCCGATGGAGTATGGAGGGTTATGGTACAACCGCAAACCTTAATGAGCTGCCGTTAAAGCTACAACAAGAAGGTGTACAAATACCGCACGAGGCAGAATCGTTCTTTGAATTTACTTCCTCTCATCTTTTAAGTTCTTGGGGAATTTTGGTGATTTATACTGTTGTATTCTTGATTCTTGCCAGAATTGTATTATCAAAAATCGGAAAGGAAAAGTCATAACATGTCTGAAAGCGATATAAAAGATTTTGATTTTACCGAAGCAGCATGGGAATCACTTTATGATGCTGTTGATGATACCGTGTTTTTGGAGCAGGATGCTGAGGTGATATATAATTCATTAAAGCATCGTTTGAAATTTATTCCATTCGGAGATTATTTAAAACGATACATTTATTTAAAAGCAGGATTGGAAGAACCGTTTGCTGATGTTCCCTTAAAAGAGTATCAGTCAATCATAAAGAGTGCTTTTTCAGATAATCATACACCACAATCATTCACACCCACGACTGCCAAGCTAAGTGCTTTGTCTAAAAACTGGCTGACACAGCAAACCGTTAAACGTAATGTTGTTTTCTTACTTGGTTTTGGTCTTAATATGAGTGTTGAGGATGTTAATATGTTTTTGACCAAAGCACTTCGAGAACCGGAAATCAATCCTAAAAATCCTTTTGAAGTTATTTGTTGGTACTGTTACAAAAACAAATACAACTATTTAAAATTTGAAAAACTGTGGGATCTGTATAACAGCACACCTGCCCATTCCGTTGATATGGGTCTAATATACAGCGAGTATACAATCGGTGTTCGCAACAGTATGTTTTCTGTTCATGACGATGCAACTTTAATTGCTCATATTTCAAAGCTGAAAACTTCGGATAACATGTCGAGAATCAGTATTACTGCGCGAGAATGCTTCGATGCTTTATATAATGAAACACGTGATTTGATTGCTGAGTTATATAATTCTTCCGAGAGTGAAGAACATATAGAGGCACTGTTTGAATATCAAGACAAATTAAATCAGAGTGATCGCCTATATGATTGTGAAAAGATTGAACGGATAAAAAAGTTTCGTGATGAGAAGCGTGTTTTCACCCGTGAAGATATTACCGAAAGCGATATTGAACACATCATATGCGCAGCAATTCCGACGGACAGGCATGGTAATTTAACACCGAGCAAGGCATCGAAATTGAATGAACAGTTTGCAGGTAAGCGATTCAGCCGACAGCGTATCGGCGAAATTCTTTCGGGTAATGCTGAAATAACTCGTTTTGATTTAATCACATTAAACTTCTTTGTGTTCTCACAAAAACTTAATGTATATCCCGAAGCAAAGCAACGATATATGCAGTTTTTAGAGTCTACAAACAAGATTCTAGAAAAGTGCTTTATGGGCAGTTTATATATTCAAAATCCTTACGAATGCTTTGTTTTAATGTGCATTCTTTCGTTAGAACCACTTGCAACCTACGCAGATGTTTGGGAACTTTCCTATGAAACATAATTTTGAAAGACCGCTTGTGAAAACGAGCGGTCTTTTCTCGTGTATAGAAAGTAAAATGTAATTTACAGACTTTAGTATAAGCTTGTTATACTATAATCAGAAAGTAAAAATACTTGTTCAACAAGTAAGAAAAATAAAGGTAAAACCGAGTTTACAGAATCGAAATTGAACAAGTTATACTAAAATCATAGAAAACAGAAAGGAGTGACGGAAATGATTCCCGGATTCAGCGTAGTATGTTGGGTGCTGGCGGCATTTATGGGTGGCACATTATTCTAAATCGTATTACATTAAGGAGACCGTTCTTTTTGAGCGGTCTCCTTTACCGTATAAGGGTAAAACTATAATTACAATTGTTAAGGATACAGCGGTATAATAAAACCATAAACTTAACAAAGGTAGGTAACTAAAATGAAAAAAGTTCTTTACATCGTTATTCCGATTCTTGTGATTGTTTTAAGCGTAGGTATTTATTTTGGTATATCCATAATCAACTCTCCCGAATATGCACTAATGCAGATAGCTAACGATGTTGAAGAGTCGGGCGTTGACGGATTGATGCCACACCTTACCGAAAAAGCACAGGAAACAGTATCGGCGATTACATCAATTACAGAAAATAAAATGGTTGATTCCATTCTAGCCTTTCTCGGTAAGGATGACTATACCAGCATTTTAAAATCCAACTTGAAAGATGTTGAGTGGAGTTTAGACGATGTTTTGGAAGGTACTGACCGAGCAGATGTTGTCTTAGGATTTAACTATAACGAAAAGTTAACTGGAACAATTGAAATCAATATGATAAAAGAAGATGGTAATTGGAAAATAAACGGAATTAATTATCCCATGTTTGATAAAATTGATTTGAGTTAAAACCATATTACATAGCATTTATTCCGATAAAACTTTAAAAAGTGTTCTTACCAAGCAAATATTCGCTAATTTTTTTGTTTTTTACCCCTTCAATTAAGTTTTCTTGAAAGTCGAAATTAACCTTTCTTACATTTATATCAAAGAGTCGCGGTGTCGCGGCTCTTAATTTTTTGTGTAAAAGAGGTTTTTCTATGTTAGACAGAACAGAGTATGAAAATTATTGGTATGCTTTCCAAAAGAAGTTGGACAAAATTTTGGACGAGCGTAATATGTCCTATCGAGAATTAAGTATTGAACTTGGCAAATCGCCGGGATATATTCACGACATTCTCAGCCGAAGAATCGATCCGTCCACTATATCTTTGTTTGCAATGGCAGCATATTTTAACTGCTCAATATGGGATTTTTTAAATATTAACAAGTAAAAGTTCCGGTGTATCGTTTGTCAAACAACACATCTTGCAAATCTATTGACGGTAAAAAAATCATGTGTTAAACTGACTATGCTATTTTTAAAATAAAGCAGGAGTGTATTCGAAAGATAACGAAAAATGCAATGTTCCCAAAGGGTTAATTGCGCTTGTTTGTTATGCTTTGCTCCTGCGTATAGGGCAAAGGCAAAAGGACTGCAAGTTAGCACTTAACCTTGAGGGTTAGGTGCTTTTTTGTTATCTTTTTGCCTTCTTTTATGTTTTGTTCTCCGCTAAGTGACGGGTTCAAAATAAACGCGTAAAGGAAGGTGGTTCAAAAAGATTGTATTTTAAATGGTAAGTTAGTTGCATCAAAGGTTTGGTGCCGATTCCTGTAGTCTGAGTTCTGCGACGGACTGAGAATCACTAGCAGAAGAACGATCAGCTTTTGTATCGGGTCGATTGTAATACTAAGCAGTTATATTGCAGTAATGCGAGATGCAAAATTGCGATAGCACTGTGTACGATACACGGTTTTATGATTTTCCGCAATAAATCAGAACCCACTTTCACGCAGTGGTCCGAAGAAGATAAGTAGGAAAAGTCGTGATATACAACGCCCTTCACAAAGGCAATGTGAAATAAAATGTGCGGATGGCAGAGCCGTTACGAAACAATGATTGTTCGACTGCGAACCTGCGCACACGGCAGACCGGATGGTAAAGTGTGACAAAACCACTTGTGCACAGTGGGCGAAAGAAGCGAAGTGCAATATACAGAACTGTTTTCACTTATGGCACTCTGTGAACGAAAATAAGTGCGTATCCTGCATAGACGAGACGGACATCAGCTTCGATTGCAGAAAATGCTTGTATCAGCAAAGACGGATTTCTGACAATAATCCGTTTTAGAACCGAATGTTTTAGTTAGCTTTTAATCGTATGAAAAGCCCTGCCGGACAATCTGTGGTTGAGGGATCGCATATTGACCGTTCGATGAATGGGACTATATTCGGCATTGTGCAGTAATTTATTTACACTCTTGTTTCAAGATAACGCACATAAGGAACCTCATTATTTTTCTATTTAATTTTCTGTGTTGGGTACGAGGTTCCGTTGTACTCACCCTTATGGGAACCAATTTAATAATGATACTAATTTTGATATGCTTTTCAATTAAAATGACTGTCTTTGAGGAATGATGATGACTCTCTTTTATGGGAGTGCAACAGTTTCTTTAGGACTGAAGGTCATAAAGAAACTGTTGCACTCGGATTCGAGTGGAGCCTGTTGTCAAGGCGCTAAAACAAAACAGTATAAAAGAATCAAAAAGAAACATTACCTGAATACCAATGGGACAACTATATCCTAACGCCTTGACAACGTCATTTTTCGATGATGAATGATTTACATTTTGAAATTATTTTTAAGAGTAATTAAAAAATAGTTTTAGGTTTTTTCACGCCTGCGGCTGAACCCTAAACGCATATTGACTTTCGTTTTTTGATGACAACGGAAAAGATGACTATCGTTTTTGTAAGTCGGCTCACATAGGCTGTGAA
>X40_Bactrian_Camel__coassemble_60_pt1 | contig 22244 bp, 15 predicted proteins | sample X40_Bactrian_Camel__metabat2_low_PE_002 | metagenome-assembled genome bin X40_Bactrian_Camel | reverse complement strand
GCTATTCCTCTTCCGTTTAAAATTTAACAATAATTATACAATATTAAGTTTTTTATATCAATACCTTTAGCCAAGTGTTTTTAATAATTTAATATTATTTTACAACAAGGGCTTAAGATATTTACCTGTATATGATTTTTTGACCTTGCAAATTTCCTCCGGTGTACCTGTTGCTACAACGTAGCCACCTTCGTTACCGCCTTCAGGACCTAAGTCTATGATATAATCTGCAGTTTTAATAACGTCAAGATTATGCTCGATAACAACAACTGAATTGTTGGCGTCCACAAGACTATTAAGCACCTCAATAAGCTTTTTAACGTCGTCTGTGTGAAGGCCTGTTGTAGGCTCATCGAGAATATAAATCGTTTTGCCTGTCGACACCTTGGAAAGCTCCGTTGCAAGCTTTACACGTTGCGCCTCACCACCTGAAAGAGTTGTGGCAGACTGACCGAGAGTAATATACCCTAAGCCTACGTTAAAAATAGTTTCAAGCTTTTTGCGGATTTTGGGCACGTTTTCAAAGAAGGCTAAGGACTCCTCAACGGTCATATTAAGCACGTCACTTATGCTTTTACCCTTATATTTAACGTCGAGAGTTTCTCTGTTATAACGAGCTCCTCGACAAACCTCGCAAGGCACGTAAACGTCCGAAAGGAAATTCATTTCAATTTTAATTATACCGTCACCCTCACAAGCCTCGCATCTGCCACCTTTAACGTTGAAGGAAAAGCGACCTGCATCGTAGCCCTTCGCCTTGGCATCTGCAGTTTGGGCAAAAAGAGTACGGATATCATTAAAGACGCCCGTATACGTGGCAGTATTTGAACGAGGTGTTCTGCCTATTGGGGATTGGTCAATATTAATAACCTTATCAAGATTCTCCAAGCCGAGAAGCTCCTCATGCTTACCCGGAAATTTACGAGCGTTATTAAGCTCGGTGGCAAGTTTTTTATAAAGAATTTCATTAATAAGTGAAGATTTACCCGAACCTGAAACACCGGTTACACAAACAAGCTCGCCCAACGGAATTTTTACGTCGATATTTTTAAGATTGTTTTGTGCCGCGCCTTTTATTTCCAAAAACTTGCCGTTGCCCTCACGTCTTTTTTCGGGAACCTCAATTTTCTTTTTACCTGAAAGGTACTGACCCGTGAGAGATTTTTTGCATTTTTTTATATCCTCAACAGTACCTGCACAAACGATTTCACCACCGTGAACACCTGCACCTACACCAACGTCAACGATAAAATCTGCTTCCTTCATTGTGTCCTCATCGTGCTCAACGACAATAAGCGTATTGCCTAAATCACGAAGCTCTTTAAGAGAATTGAGAAGCTTTTCGTTATCCCTTTGATGAAGGCCGATGCTTGGCTCGTCGAGAATGTACAAAACGCCCATAAGAGATGAGCCGATTTGTGTTGCAAGACGAATACGCTGACTTTCACCACCTGAAAGAGTGCCTGAATTACGTGAAAGTGTAAGATAACCAAGACCTACGTTACATAAAAAGGCAAGTCTTGAACGGATTTCCTTGACGATTTGCTTACCGATAATACTGTCCTTTTCGGAAAGCTTAAGACTTTCGATAAACTGAAGCTCGTCACTGATGGACATATCGGTAAATTCTTTGATATTCTTACCGCCTACGGTAACTGCAAGCGGTCCCGGCTTAAGCCTTGCGCCGTTACAATCAGGACAAGGACGCTGAGTCATATACTGCTCAATATCCTTACGTGACCACTCTGACGTTGTTTCTTTATAACGTCTTTCAAGATTATTTACAATACCCTCAAATTCCGTCATATAAGTACCACTGCCGTACTCGTTTTGACGAATCATTTTTATACGCTCGCCCTTTGTACCGTAAAAAATCGCATCCTGACCTTCTTTTGAAATTTTGTTAAAAGGAGTGTCAAGAGTAAAATTATATTTATCTGCAAGAGCGTTGAAATACATTCCCGATATGGTGCTTGAGTCTGTTTTACCCCAACCACTACCCTTTATTGCACCTTGGTTAATGGAAAGCTTTTTGTCAGGCACGAGTAAATCCTCAGATACTCGCATAAAAACGCTGAGACCTGAACAGGTAGGACAGGCACCGAAAGGATTATTGAAGGAAAAAAGACGTGGCTCCAGCTCGTCCATACAAGAGCCGTGCTCCGGACAGGCAAAGTTTTGAGAAAAAAGAATCTCCTCACCGTCAATTACGTCTACAACCGCCGTGCCGTCTGTAAGAGAAAAGGCAGTTTCCAAGGAATCTGCAAGACGAGAGCCTATGCCCTCCTTCATTATAAGACGGTCAACTATAATTTCTATATTATGCTTTATATTCTTTTCAAGCTTTATTTTTTCAGATAAATCGTAAACGATTCCATCTATGCGTACTCTTGAAAAGCCTGATTTTTGAGCACTTTGAAGCTCCTTTTGAAATTCACCTTTTTTGCCCTTGGCAATTGGTGCAAGAATTTGAAATCTTGTACCCTCAGGCAATTTGAGAACCTTGTCAACGACCTGATCGATAGACTGCTTTTCTATTTCCTTGCCACAAACAGGACAATGAGGCACACCGATACGAGCGTAAAGAAGCCTCAGATAATCATATATTTCCGTAACTGTGCCTACGGTGGAACGAGGATTCTTGGAGGTTGTTTTTTGGTCAATAGATATGGCAGGTGAAAGTCCGTCGATACTGTCTACGTCCGGCTTTTCCATAATGCCTAAAAACTGACGGGCATAGGAAGAGAGACTCTCCATATACCTTCTTTGACCTTCGGCGTATATTGTATCAAAAGCAAGTGAGGATTTGCCTGAGCCCGAAAGCCCTGTAAAAACTACAAAGCTATCCCTTGGTATTTCCACGCTTACGTTTTTTAAGTTGTGCTCACGGGCACCTTTAACAACTATGTTTTTTTCCATAAAATTATTTTTCACCTTTTAATTTTTGGATTTGATCTCTTAAATATGCTGCATGTTCAAATTCAAGAAGCTTTGCGGCAGCACGCATTTCCTTTGTAAGCTTTTCAATAAGCTCACCTTTTTCCTTCGCAGAAAGACGCTTCTTTGTAATTTTTTCCTGAACGTTATCCTTTGAGCTGATTTCAAGAATTTCGCGAACGTCCTTTTTAATGGTTTGAGGAATGATATTGTGCTCCTCATTGAATTTCATCTGCTTTTCACGACGACGGTAAGTCTCCTCAATAGCTCTTTCCATAGAATTGGTAACCTCGTCGGCATACATAATGACCTTGCCCTCAGAGTTACGCGCGGCTCTGCCTATTGTTTGTATGAGTGCAGTTTCGCTACGCAAGAAGCCCTCTTTATCTGCATCGAGAATAGCAACGAGAGAAACCTCGGGAATATCAAGCCCTTCTCTCAACAGATTAATACCGACAAGCACGTCGAATTCACCTAAACGCAAATCCCGAATAAGCTCCATACGTTCAATGGTGTCAACGTCAAAATGCATATAACGCACCTTGATGCCGTAATCGGTGAGATAATCTGTTAAATCCTCTGCCATCTTGCGAGTAAGAGTAGTTACAAGCACTCTCTCGTTCTTTTCGGTACGGATATTTATCTCGGAAATAAGGTCGTCTATCTGCCCCTCTGTTGAACGGACGGATATTTCAGGATCAAGTAACCCTGTAGGTCTGATAACCTGCTCTGCAATTTGTGTGCTTTTTTCCTTTTCAAGCTCACCCGGAGTAGCACTCACAAATATTTTTTGATGCGTTTTTTTGTAGAACTCATCAAACTTTAAAGGTCTGTTATCGTAAGCAGACGGCAAACGGAAGCCGAAATTAATTAAGCTTTCCTTTCGTGAACGGTCACCGCCAAACATACCCCTTACCTGAGGAAGAGTAACGTGGGATTCATCTACAAAAAGAAGAAAATCATCAGGGAAATAATCAAGCAAGGTAAACGGAGCAGAGCCGGGCTTCCTGCCTGACATTACACGAGAGTAATTTTCTATACCCTTGCAGAAGCCTGTTTCACGAAGCATTTCTATATCGTAAAGAGTTCTTTGTTGAATACGCTGAGCCTCCAAAAGCTTGCCCTGTGACTTGAATTCCTCTACACGTTCAATCATCTCATTATATATATTCTCAAGAGCTACCTCCATTTTATCCTGTTCAACAACGTAATGCGATGCAGGATAAATTGCCACGTGAGAACGAGAGCACAAGACCTCACCTGTAAGAGGATTAATCTCTAAAATTCTGTCAATTTCGTCACCGAAAAACTCTATTCTATACGCAATATCAGATGAGTAAACGGGAAAAATCTCCACAGTATCGCCCTTTACTCTGAACTTGTTTCTGGTAAAGCTGATATCGTTCCTCTCGTACTGAATTTCCACAAGCTTCTTTATAAGCTCATCTCTGTCCTTTTGCATACCTGCACGAAGAGAAATAACCATATTTCTGTAGTCTATAGGGTCACCGAGAGTATATATGCAGGACACACTTGCAACGATAATCACGTCTCTTCTTTCGGAAAGAGCAGACGTGGCGGAATGCCTCAATTTATCTATTTCGTCATTAACGGCACTATCCTTTTCAATGTACGTGTCTGTTGTGGGGATATATGCCTCAGGCTGATAGTAATCGTAATAGGATACAAAATACTCAACCGCATTCTCAGGAAAAAACTCCTTGAACTCACTGCAAAGTTGTGCAGCAAGGGTTTTGTTGTGAGCAAGAACGAGAGTTGGGCGGTTCACACGCTCAATAATATTTGCCATTGTAAAGGTTTTGCCTGAGCCTGTTACACCTAAAAGAGTCTGCTCCATATAGCCTTTATTCACACCGTCAACAAGCTCTGATATTGCTTGTGGCTGGTCACCGGTAGGCTTGTAATTTGAATGTAAAATAAACTTATCCGGCACGTTCTCACTCCTTTCAAAAATATAGTGATAGATATTATATTATACACCAAAGTGGTTAATAAGTAAATAAGATTAACAAATCAAATTTTTACTATTTTCATTGTAAAGTAACGATGCTTTGTCAGTACGTTATAAATGAATTTTCATTAACGCTATATTGTGTATTTTCCCTATATTATATACCTATTTTTATAGCAAATTACAATTGAAGAAAAAGCTATATTGGTGTAAAATAAAAGGATAGAAAGCAAAGGTGGTGAGCTACGTGGACAAAAACGGACTTTATATTTTCCAAAAAGGCTTCAACTACTCTCAGGACGGCCCCGGAAACAGACTTGTTTATCACCTGTGCGGCTGCAATATGCATTGTCCGTGGTGCTCAAATCCCGAAGGCTTAAGCGTTAAAAAAAGCTCCACCTTTATCAGCTTTGAGGAAATTATAAAAGAAGCGCTTTCTTCAAGAATGATATTTATTGACGGTGGCGGCGTCACCTTTACAGGCGGCGAAGCTACTATGCAAAAGGACGCTCTTCTTTACGTAGTAAAAGCGTTAAAAAAAGAAGGTGTTTCCACCTGTATTGAAACAAATGCTTCTCTCCCCGACTCTGAGGAGCTGTTTGACGAAATCGACTTTATGATAGCAGATTTCAAATCGCCGTTTAAGGCTTGTATGAAGGATATCGGTGCAAATCTTGAAGTTATAAAAAATAACCTTATTTACAGAGCGAAATCCCAAAAGCCTCTGCTTGTACGCGTACCTCTTGTAAACTTTTTTAATTGCGATGAGGAAAGCTTCAAGGGCTTCATAGAGTTTTTCAAGGAGCTTGATTCAGTTACGGATAACGTAAGCTTCGAAACACTTACGTACCACGAATTCGGCAAAGAAAAATACAAATCCGTCGATATGGAATACACCGTTACAGACGGCTTGGTGCCACAAGAAAAGACTTCTGCTTTTGCAGAAATGTTAAAAAAAGAAAATCTTAAGTTAATTAACACCTGAGGTGACTTTTATGTATAATTTTGACCCACAAAAAACAACGGAAATGGCAAAAGAGCTTTTCAAAGAGGAAAGAGCCATAAACCATCTTGAAGGCTGGTTTATTATAAAAGAAGAGGAACAAAAAGCAGAGGAGAAATACGCCTCTCTTCCCCCTATGAATAAAGCTGCGGAAAAATTCCGTGAGGCAATTAAGGTGCTTCCTTTATCCGTAAGTGATAACGCTATTTTTGCAGGTACACAAAGAGACGCCTTTGCAAGAAGCTACGCCCTTATTAATCCAAGCTTCAGAGTTGCAACCTTTGCAGGCTACTGCGACCCTACTGCAGTTTATAATGATATTGATCCCACACCTGAATTCACTCAAGAGAGAATAAACGCATTACGTGAGCTCGATAAGGAAAGTGACTATATCAAGTCTTTATCAAAGGTTTACAAAGAGTGCGAAAGCCATACCGGTGAGGTTGCATATTTCATTGAACAGGTTACGGGGCACCTTATCCCCGATATGCGCTACGCTCTCAAAAACGGTGTAAATGCTATGCTTAATGATATTAAGGCTAAGAAAGAGGCTTGTAGCTCAGAGCAAAAAGCAAATTACGAGGCAATGGAAGTTGCTCTTGATTGTGTGCTTATTCTTGCAAAAAGATACAAGGCTATTGTTGACGAGAAGCTATCACTTGCAAAAAGTGAAAGAAAAGCACAGCTGGAATTACTTTCAAGAACACTTGAAAAAGTGCCATTTAACGGCGCAGATACACTTTTTGAAGCAATGCAAAGCTTTATTCTTCTTTGGGAGATTATGTGTCTTGAGCAAGCTCCTAATCCCTTTGCTTTTTCCGTTGGTAACGCAGACAGAATCTTTGAGCCATACCGTAAAAACGATAACCTTTCAAGAGAGGAAACTGCTGCCCTTTTCAAGCATTTTCTTGTATTCTTTAACGTTGCAGACAGAAGCTGGGCAATATCACAAAATCTTATTGTCAGTGGTAGAGATGCACAAGGCAACGACCTTACAAACGACTCAACCTATGCTTTACTTGATGCGTACTATGATATGAATCTTCCGCAACCTATTCTCTCTGTAAAGCTTCACAAAAACACTCCTCAAAAGCTTTACGAGGAATTGGGACGCTTCTTCTTTACACCGGGCTGCCTTACACCGTCACTCTTCAACGACGATTCCTTATTCAAGGTGCTTCCTCTCTCCGGTGTTGATATTAAAGACGTTGAGGATACCTCTATTGCAGGCTGTCAGGAGCCTCTTATTATGGGCAAGGACAACGCAAACACAACTAACAGCTGGTTTAATCTTGGTAAAATTCTTGAGCTTACACTTAACGACGGCTATTCACTTATAACGGGTAAGGAAATTGGTACTGTATGTGAAAAAGAGGATGCCCTCTCCTTACTTAAAAATATCCGTGAGCGTTTTTATGAAAATGCACAATATTACTGTGATGCAATGGTAAAGGCTGCAAATGGCGCCTCTGTTGCAATCTCTCATTTACCCGTGCCGTTCCTCAGCACTCTTATGGGTGGCATTGACACAGGCTATGATACGAGAGATACAGTCCACCAGGGCACAAAATACAACGGTAGTGGTTGCCTTATTCACGGCATTAGCGTTGTGGCAGATTCATTTATTGCTATTGATAAATTAATAGAGGAACGTCCACAGGATGCACAGACTCTTCTTGATGCATTAAAGGTAAACTTTGAAGGCTACGAGGAGTTAAGAGAATTCTTGCTATCTGCACCAAAATACGGCAATAATATTGACGTTGTTGATAACGAGACTGCGCTTGTTGCATCAAAAATTGCAGATATGGTACGAGCTCAAAAGAATTATCTCGGCAATAATTTCCGTCCTGATTTTTCTACACCGTCTACACATCTTACGTATGGTTATTGGGTCGGTGCTCTACCTTGTGGCAGAAAGTCACGAGATATGCTCAACTACGGTGTTGACCCTCTTTACGATGAGGCTCAAAACGGCTTAGGCTTCAGGACTCTTAGCCTTATGAAGCTTCCCTTCGAAAAAATGTGTGGTGGCTACGCTTCACACTTCGGTATTGACCCCAAATACTTTACAAGCAAGGATTATGAAGGTAAAGGCGTTGAATTCAGAAATAAGGTTATTAAGCCTCTTTTCTTTAACGAATTTAAAGAAGGTGTTTCACCATTTTACCTGTACGTTAACGTAACTACTGCAGAGATACTCAAAAAAGTTCTTGCAGAGCCAAAGAAATATGCTCCAAACGGTGTTTACATTATGCGTATACACGGCACCTTTGTTAACTTCCTTGACCTTTCCCCTGAAATTCAGCAAGATATTATAACAAGACTTGACCCTGCTTCAACGGCAGTTACGTGCTAAATTATGAAAATATTAGGAATTGATATCGGAACAACAACTATTACTGCCCTTGTGCTTGATAGCGTTACCTCATACGTTGTAAAAAGCTGCACTCTTCCAAACGATAGCTTTATAAATTCAAAAGGCTTTGAAAGAATCCAAAACCCTGAAATAATTATCGCTACCGTAAAAAGTGCAATAAAAAACGTTATTGAAAACAACGAAATTGACGCTGTTGGTGTTACAGGTCAGATGCACGGCATACTTTACCTTGACAAAGATAACAAGGCTTGTTCACCTCTTATGATACGGCAGGACGAAAGAGGAAACGAGATTTTTGAAAACGGTGAAACCTATGCCGAATATCTTACGAAGCTGACAGGGATAAAAGCAGCGTCAGGCTTCGGCTTAACGACTCATTTTTATAACACAAAAAATAACCTGGTGCCTGAAAATGCCGTAATGCTTTGCACCATACACGATTACCTTGTTGCATTAATCACAGGCGAGAGACCTGTTACTCATACAAGTGACGGTGCAAGTCTCGGCTTTTTTGACCTTGAAAAGCTTGAGTTTGATAGCAAAGCTCTGGCTATTGCAGAGATAGACAAAAGCTTCTTGCCTACGGTAATAAAGGGCACCTCACTTGCAGGAACGTCAAACTGCGATTTTCTTCCCTACGGAATACCTGTAGGAGTGGCTATCGGTGATAATCAAGCAAGTTTTTTAGGCTCGGTTGACGATTTCTCTGAATCTGTACTTGTAAACGTTGGTACAGGTAGCCAGATATCATTTGTTACAGAAAAGCCTTTTATCACAACAAGTGGTGAAATCAGGCCACTTACAGAGGATAAATACATTTACGTTGGCTCCTCTCTCTGTGGCGGAAGAGCTTACGCAATACTGAAAAGTTTCTTCTCATCTTGTGCTGAAATGTTAGGTGGCTCCGATGAAAAGCTTTACAATAAAATGGATGCCATGGCAGAAAAAGTGAAATCAACGGATAACAGAATGTCGGTTGACTGCACCTTCTGTGGCACAAGGGAAAGCCCATCACAAAGGGGCTCCATCCGTAATATAGATGACAAGAATTTTACTCCTGAGGGCTTGATATACGGTGTTCTGGACGGTGTTTGCGTTGAGCTACGTAATATGTACGCACAAGCAACGAGCTCCTGCACGTCATCAAGCCACAAAAAGCTGATATGCTCCGGCAACGGCTTAAGAAAAAGTAATTTGTGGCGTGAAATTTTTGAAGAACAATTTAAGCTCAAAGCTGAGCTTCCCAAGCATTCTGAAGAAGCCTGCATTGGCGCTTGTGTTTTTGCAAGTGTTGCAAGTGGTAAATTTAAAAATATTGAAAATGCACAAAGCATTCTCTTGAGGTGAAATGTATGAACAAAAAAGAAATTGCAAATAAGCCTGTATTCTTTGAAAAGAACAGGGTTTTCAGAGTATATTTGGGTGGTAAGCTTTTTTCCGACTTTTTTGGTGATGATAGTGAGGATTGCTTCTACCCTGAAGAATGGGTATGCTCCTCCACAAGAGCCTTAAACGAAGGCAGTACGGATATACACGAGGGTATCTCTAAAATTAAAGATACTGATATTTATTTTGACGAGCTTCTCAAGGATGAAAAGGAGCTTACGTTAGGTGACAGAAACAGTCTTGACGTTTTAGTTAAAGGGCTTGACTCTGCAATCCGTCTTCCTGTACAGGCACATCCTGACAAAGCCTTTTCGAGAGCACATTTTAATTCAGATTTCGGCAAGGCTGAATCCTGGGTTGTGCTTGCAACAAGAGAAAATGCCTGTATCTATTTCGGCTTTAAGGACGGCGTAACAGAAGAGGATTTACGTAAAGCAGTTGAAGATAGCGAAACAGATAAAACTGCAATGGAAAAGCTTTTAAACAGGATACCTGTTAAACCGGGAGACGTTTATTTTATTCCTGCAAAGGCAGTACACGCCATCGGCTACGGTTGTCTCATTCTTGAGGTGCAGGAGCCTACAGACTTTACAATTCAACCTGAGCGCTGGTGCGGTGACTACAAGCTTTCTGACCATCAGATGTATCTCACCTTAGACAAGGAAACTGCGTTGTCTGTTTTCGACTACTCATACAACCTTGAAAGAGTGGAAAAGGAATGCAAAAAAACTCCTGAAATAATTTACGAAAACAAGGGCTGCAAAAAGGAAAGTCTTATTAGCAAAAATGATACACCTTGCTTCAGTGTAGAAAGATATATCATCAATAACGGCGAAACTGAAGGCTTGCCATCACCTTGTATATACGTTGTTACCGATGGTTGCGGTACTCTTACCGGTGACGGCTACTGCAGAGATATTAAAAAAGGTGACTATTTCTTTATGCCCTTCTCCTGCAACGGTAAAATAAAAGCAAAATCAGAAGACACTCTCACAATTGCTGCCTGTCTTCCTCCGGAGGCTTAATTATGACAGAAATATTTACTAATGCTAAAAACAGAAGCAAAAGCTTATATGCAAATTTTTACAAATATTTAGAGGATTTTTGCAACGAAGAAAAATGTAATATTATTACAGAGGTTGCAAATAAGCTGATGGAAAAAGGCTCAAAGGAAGATATATTTGCCGCAGACACAATCTTAGTTTATGCCACCCAACATTATTTAAATGATTGTGACGGTGACGTAAAGGCAAGGCTTTACTACACTCTCGGACTTATTAACGAGCTTTACACTGATAGCTTTATAAAAGCGTACACTTACTATGAAAAATTTGCACTTAACAATACTCAATACGAAGGAGTGCACTCTATTCTTTTAAGAGCTCTTATTTTAAGAGATAATTTTCAATACTCCGAAGAGCTTGAAAAGGAATACCGTTACAGCTTAAGTGAATATAATTTAGGTACAAGAAACGATAGATTATACGAGCATCTTGGTGCGCTTATTATTGCAAAGAATGAGAATAACGAGGAAAGACAACAGGAGCTTACAAAAAAATTAAAAACAATTTTAAAAGGTGACGACTTTTTCTTTTTGGATTATATCCTTACAAAAGATAAAGATCCACAAAGACTAAGCGTTCCAAGAAAAGTGAAAGAATATATAAATGCCTTATAATAAAAGCCACTTGCTTCCAAAAAGCAAGTGGCTTTTATGCAAAGAAATGAGCCCATACCTTTTACAGTATGGGCTCAAATCTTTGGAAAGAGAAAATGAAATGATTAAGCAATCAAATTGTCTATATATTATATAACATAACAATGTTGCAATCTTGTCACAAAAATGTGAACAAATTGTAAACAATTCCACAAAATCATAAATACACCACCAAAATATTAGTGCTTTTTCTAAATTTATGTATTTACATTGTGTTTGAGATGTTCTTTTAATTCTCGTTCCCGCCTTTCGAGTTCAATTAATTCATTGTACCTTTCACGGCGTTCACGCTTTTCTTCATTTATTTTTTTATTGAGGTCAATCTGAACCTGCTTGGCCTTTTTTACGTGACGTATATCAATTGTTTCGTAGTTTTTAAGCCGTATTTTTAAATGGCCTGCCTTACTTTTTGAAACAAAGCCCTTTTGAAGCTGACCCAAATCCATCATCTCTGTATTTTCCGTACCAACACCGACACTTATATCAGCACCGAAAATATCCTCATACCTTATTATAATAGGTTCACTATTTCTACGCTTATAAACATAAAGACCGCACTCATCATACTCAATAAGTACCTGTGGTTGCCTGAGGTATTCAAACATTGAACTGATGCTTGCAATTACCAAACCGGAAACAAAAAGCCAGAAATAAAAAGTATTTCTGTAACCCCATATTATATCATAGCCATATTTAAAGCCTATATAAACCATCCCTAAAGACGCAAAAAAGCATACAAAAGAAATAATTGCTGATTTTTTAGACTTATAAGCTAAAACATTCATTATATTTCACCTTAATAAATAGATTTACAATAAAATAATAGCAAAAAAACAAAATAATATCAACTTAAATTTAATGACAATCCGACTGGTTTATGGTATACTATTATATATACTGTTAAACAAAGGAAGATTATATGGATATTTTAAAGCTTTTGCAAAATGAATTCAGCGTAAGCGAATTACACGTTAAAAATATTGTTGCACTTATTGACGATGGCAACACAATACCCTTCATTGCCCGTTACAGAAAGGAAATGACGGGCGCTTGTGACGACCAGAAGCTTCGTGACATTAACGATAGATTAACTTATCTCAGAAATTTAGAAAAAAGAAAGGAAGAGGTGCTCTCCTCTATTGAGGAGCAAGGCAAGCTTACAGAAGAAATATCTCAGGCAGTTGCCGCTGCAGTTACACTTGCAGAGGTTGAGGATATTTACAGACCTTATAAGCAAAAGAGGAAAACAAGGGCCTCTGTTGCTAAAGAAAAGGGACTTGAGCCTCTTGCAGAGCTTCTTTTCTCCTTTACACTTAAAGGCGTTGACCTTACGGAAATTGCACAGGAATACGTAGATACAGAAAAAGGTGTTGAAACTGCCGAAGATGCTCTTCAGGGCGCATCTGACATTATTGCAGAAATTATTTCCGACTCACCCGACGGAAGAAAGGTCTTGAAGGACCTTATTGCAAAGCGTGGTATTGTACGCTCTGTTGCAAAAACAGAAGAGGATAGCGTATATGCAACGTACTACGATTACAGTGAGCCTGTTGCAAAAATCCCTTCCCACAGAATACTTGCAATTAACCGTGGTGAAAAAGAAGATTTTTTGAAGGTTAGCATTGAGGTTGACGACGAAACTGCACTTTCTCTCCTTAATATGCTATTTATAAAAGAAGGCAGCTCATCTACAGATTTCTGCAAGGCTGCCGCAGAGGATAGCTACAACCGTCTTATATTCCCATCTCTTGAAAGAGAGACAAGAACAGGTCTCACGGAAAAAGCAGACGAACAGGCAATTAAAATGTTTGGCTCTAATCTTAAGCCTCTTCTTATGCAACCACCAATTAAAAACAAAACTGTTCTTGCAGTTGACCCTGCATACAGAACGGGCTGTAAATTAGCAGTTGTTGACGGAAATAGCAGAGTTTTGTTTACAGGTGTTATCTACCCCACTCCACCACAGTCTAAAATTGAAGAGTCAGAAAAAACTGTTCTTAGTCTTATTAATAAGTTTGGCATTGACTGTATTTCTATCGGTAACGGTACTGCAAGTAAGGAAAGTGAAATTTTTATTGCAGATACAATAAAAAAGGCTTCCCGTCCCGTTTCATATATGGTAGTGAATGAGGCAGGTGCGTCAGTTTACTCTGCTTCAAAATTAGGTGCAGAGGAATTCCCTGACTTTGACGTTTCCGTGCGTTCTGCAGTATCTATTGCAAGGAGACTCCAGGATCCTCTTTCAGAGCTTGTTAAAATTGAGCCGAGAAGCATCGGTGTAGGACAGTACCAGCACGACGTACCGCCTGCACAGCTTAACGAATCCCTTACAGGTGTAGTTGAGGACTGTGTTAACGCAGTTGGTGTTGACCTTAATACTGCATCTGTTTCACTTTTGAAATATATTTCAGGTGTAACCTCAGCAACAGCCAAGAACATTGTTTCCTTCAGAGAGGACAACGGTGGCTTCAAATCAAGAAGCGACTTAAAAAAAGTCAAAGGTCTTGGCCCGAAGGCGTATCAACAATGTGCAGGCTTCCTCAGAATACCAAAAGGCAAAACTCCACTTGATAACACAGGTGTTCACCCCGAAAGCTATGATGCAGCCAAAAAGCTTCTTGAATTATTTGGCTACTCACAAAAAGACGTTTCCGAAAGTGGTGCACAAGGAATCGGTGGCAAGGTGCAGGAATACGGCTTACAGAAGGCTGCAGAGGAATGCGGAATCGGTACGATTACCCTAACTGATATTATAGCAGAGCTTGAAAAGCCGGGCAGAGATATACGTGACGATTTGCCGAAGCCTATGCTCCGTTCAGATATTATGGATATGAACGATTTACGTGAAGGAATGGAGCTTACAGGCACAGTAAGAAACGTTATTGATTTTGGTGTGTTTGTTGATATTGGTGTACACCAGGACGGCCTTGTGCATATTTCTCAAATATGCGACAAATACATTAAGCATCCGTCAGAGGTACTTAAGGTTGGTGAGGTTGTTAAGGTTAAGGTGCTTTCCGTTGAGCCTCAGAAAAAGAGAATTTCTCTTACAATGAAGGGCGTACAATAAGTAAAAACTTAACTTTACAAAACAATATTACTATGCTATACTATTAAAATATTAAACTTATTTGCGAGGTATTTTTAATGCTTGAAAAAAGTTACGCTCTTAACCTTATTATAAAAGGCATTGAGGGCACAATGAACAAAATTGGTTTAAAGGTTGAATACCCGGAAGGTATCCGTCCACCTGAGCTTCCTGCCACACAGGTTGGAGATAAAACGATTATTATGTACCGTGGTGATGCAGGTCGCGCAAGAATCGAATTTATCAATGATAAAATTTCTCTTCATATTGCAAAAGAGAACGAAAGCGATACTCCTGATGACGATATGAAAAGAATGGCTCTCAGCCTTCTTGACCTTGAGAATTTTGATGAGAGAGACCTTAAATATATTTTTGAGGAATACATCGAAACACTTGAAAAGGTATTTGTAGGCAAAAGCTCATCAGGCAAAAAGCTTCCTACTCCTGTATCAAGAACTCAGGCTAAAAACGGCGTTGTGGCATACGATGCAAACACCTTAGGTGACCGTTTTACAAAGATATATCCTGAGCTCAGAGATGAGTACAAGAATAATATTGATACGTATGACGAGTTTCTTGCAGAGGATTTCTTTACAAACCACGGTAATGCATTTGTTATTGAGACGTTACGCGAAAACGACAAAATGAAGATGCGTAAGCTTTTTAATCTTTTTAATGAAATTTATGAGGACGGTACAAACGATACGCAAAGCCTTGTTGCAGTTACTATACTTGGTGTTGTACTTTCCGAAAACGGTGACCTTGTTGAAAGAAGTATGCCATATATCAGTGAGTCAATGCAAACTCCTGTAACAGAGATAGTTGCTTACCTTACAAAAAGCAAAAGTGCAAGAATGAGACTTGAGCATCCACCTGTGTATAAACCACAGAAGCAAAAGAAAAAAGGTATGTTCTCCTCAATGCTTGGTATGTAATATAAAACGATTGCCGATGCTTCGGCAATCGTTTTTTATTATGTCGATTTTTAAAGATTTAAATAAATATTCACACAAAAGAAAACTCCTGTAGTTTGACTACAGGAGTTAATTTATTAATTTAGAAACTTGCGATTTCTTAGATGATTTCTTTTTTCTTTCTTGTAAGTACGAATGCTGCTGAAGAGATTACGAATACTGATGAAGCAAGTGCAATACCAACGTCACCTGTTTGCTCTGAGCCTGAAGATGAACCCTGAGCTGTTGTATCCTCTTCGTCGCCTGTTGGGAATTCTTCTGTTTCGTCATCACCGAACAAACCGGAAATGAAATCAATAATCATATTGAGAATATCCTCAAAAATACTAAAGTCAATACCAAGTGCTTCAAGGATACCGATAAAGCCTTTTGAGATATCAACGTCAGCATCAACAAGCTGCTCAACGATATCTGTAATTTCTGCATTACCTAAAGTATTTGCGATAGCGTCTGCAAAATCAAAGAAGGTAACGCCGTTGCCGTTAAGCATATCTCTGATGAGCTGAAGGAGACTGTTGATTTGGTTAACCTGCTCATCCTCTGCTTCTTCTGAAGGATCAATTGTTGCCGGTGGAGTACCCTCCGGGAAGCTGAAGTTGATAACTGTATTTTCGTGCAACTGAGTTGTGATTATATCGTTGCTATCGTCTTTATCGTCTGTACGGAACTCATCAATGTAAAGATTCAAAGAGGTTTGAGCCTTTGTTGTATCAATAACGTTGAACGTAATGTACATAAGCTCTGTAGCCTGATTCTTTGTTACACCGTTACCTGATGGAATCCATGCCATTGCGTATTCACTTGTTGAACCGGATTTGAGACCGGAAACAAGAAGACCGTTAAAGTTTGGAACAAGATTGTCTGCTGAATCAACAGAACCTGCAAGGTTTGCATCTGCAACAGCAAGAACTGCTGGGTCAAACTCGAAGTAGAGGTTAACACCGACAAGCTTCTGAAGGTTTCTCGGTGCGGTAATTACAACTGTGAACGTTGTGGTTGTAACTGCCGTTACCTGAGATGATGCGCTTGAATATTCGCCCTCCACAACTTTCAATGAAAGCTTTGGAGTACTAGCCGCAGAACCTATCGGTGCAAGTGAAATGCAGATAAGAAGAGCGGAAAGAAAAATCGCAAGTACTTTCTTCATAATATCTTCCTTTTAATTGAATTTGGGGTATTCCCCTCTTTTTACAAGTGGGCATAGATATACCGACACTTATAGCCTAAAGCAATTATATTACAAACGCTCCCGAATGTCAACAGATAATTTACTTTTATTATAATAAAAAAACAACTTTTTTTCATACACCGAAGTGTCTGTAAACGGCTATTCTACGCGCTTTACAGACACATTCGGCAAATTAAACAAATTACGGCTCTTTTTTTGTACACACAAAACTAAAGAGAAAGTAAATCATCTAACGTTAAATCCCCTGTTTTAGTTCCATTATAGTTTTCAAGAGATGCCACAAGGCATTTTTTGAGATTATCTTTTTCCTGAGGGGATAAATTCTCGGGCATATTATCCTTAACCGGCAAAAGAAATACTCCTAAAGAACAGCTTTCCCCTAACCTTTGAGGAATCATTTTAACAACTTTACCATTAATAGAACGTTTAATAAATCGGCAACCTCTGTCGCAAAGCTGACAGGCATAAGCCTCATCACTAAAGGGCAACGGCGGATTCTTTATAGACGGTGTTTTTGACACGAGAGCACCTGTTGGGCACACGTTTACACAAGCACCACAGGAAACGCATTTGCTGCTACCTAACGGCAAGTCGAAAGCAGTTACGGGAACTGTACCGAAGCCTCGTCCGAAAAGACCTAAATTTTCCGTATGAGATATTTCTTTACAGGCTCTTACACATTGACCGCAGAGGATACACTTGTTGTTATCTCTTACGATAAAGGGATGAGATTTATCCTTAGGATACTGACGTGTCTTGCCTGAGAAAAGCTCGGAAAGAGCATCATAATCCCTTGCTAACGGCAAAAGCTCACAGCTGTAAACACTACTGCAGCCACACTCAAGGCAACGGGATGCTTCACGCATAGCTTCTTCCTTCGTGAAGGTTGAAGCCACCTCTGAAAAACCGTTCCTTCTGACCTGCGGAGCCTGAAGAGTAAGCTCCTCACGTTCCATAGGAGCAACGCCCGAAAGCACGGAAGAATCAAAATTTTTGTTAACAGAATAAGGTGGAAGCTCAGCAGGTACGGATTTACCTGTAAGATAGCAGTCTATTGATATGGCTGCATATTTTCCACCTGCAATTGCCCTTATGGCAATGTCGGGACCCTTATTGATTACGTCACCTGCGGCAAAAACGCCATCTATTGAGGTCATATACGTTTTTTCATCTGCAAGGATAGTAGCTTTGTTTGTTAACTCCACACCGTCAAGAGAGGATGCAACTACCTTTTGACCGATAGCAGAAATAATGGTATCGCAGGGTATAACGTCCACACTATTTTCAATGGGAACAGGTCTGCGTCTGCCTGAAGCGTCTGCCTCACCAAGCTCCATATTTTGTATTTTTAGTCCTGTTGCCTTGCCGTTTTCAACACATACCTCAACAGGTGAAGCAAGGAAACGGAAATTTACACCTTCGTCTCTTGCGTCACGTATTTCTTCTTTTTCTGCAGGCATTTCTGCCTCGGTACGTCTGTATACGAGAGTAACGTTTTCGCAGCCTAATCGTACTGCAGTACGAACTGCATCAATAGCAGTATTACCACCACCTACAACGCATACATTTTTACCTAAATTTACCTTTTCACCCATAGCCACTCTGTAAAGCATAGCTATGCCACTTTCAACGCCTTGAGAATCATCTCCCGAACAGCCTAAGCGCCAACCGTCCCATGCTCCGATACCTACAAAAACTGCGTCATACTGCGATTTTAACGAGGCAATTGTGTAGTCCTCGCCGAGCTTTGAGGAGTAAATAAACTCTACGCCCATTTGGGAAATAACGTCTATTTCTTTATCAAGAATATCCTTGGGAAGCCTATATGCAGGGATACCGTAACGGAGCATACCTCCACCCTTTTGCTGAGCCTCAAATACAGTTACCCTGTAGCCCTTAAGACGAAGGAAATATGCACAGGAAAGACCTGCGGGACCTGCGCCTACAACGGCAACGTTTTTGCCGTTATCTGCTTGACAGGAAGGCACGTAATCCATATTTGCATCTGCTGAAAAGCGTTTGAGTCCACATATGGAAACAGGAGAATCCACAAGACCTCTGCGACACTTCTCCTCACATGGATGAGGACACACTCTGCCGATAGAGGCAGGAAGAGGATTATCCTTTTTTATAAGCTCGAGAGCTTCTTTTTCCTTGCCGTTTGCAATTAAACCTATATAGCCCTGCACGTCCTGATGAGTCGGACACGCCATAAAGCAGGGCGCCTTGCAATCGCCACTATGATCGGACATAATTAACGAGAGTGTTGCTCTACGGCTACTTTCCAGCTCAGGTGTACTTGTTGTAACAACCATACCCTCTGTAACTGAAACGGAGCAAGCGCGCAAAGGCTTCTTTATGCCCTCCACCATAACAAGACAAAGACCGCAACCACCGTAGCTTTCGAGAGCCTTGTTGTGACAAAGGTGAGGAAGATAAATTCCGTTATCGAGGATATTATCAAGAAGAGTTTTTTCTGTATCGGCAACAAGCTCCTTGCCGTTAACGATTATTTTAACGCTACTCATTCTTCACACTCCCCACTAATTTTTACTATTGCATCAAACCTGCAATTTTCAAGACATTGTGAGCACTTTATACACTTTTGCGAGTCAATGACAAAGGGCTGCTTGACAATGCCGTTGATTGCGTTTACGGGACATTTTCTGCTGCAAAGGGAACAACCTTTACACTTATCCTCTAATATCTTAAAGCTTATGAGCTCCGAACATTTTTTGGCAGGACAGCGCTTCTCGTTAATATGAGCCTCGTACTCATCTCTGAAATATTTAATCGTTGTGAGAACGGGATTCGGAGCAGAATTTCCGAGACCACACAACGCACCTGTTTTAATATTTTCGCCAAGCTCAACAAGTGTTTCTACATATTCAGGTTTGCCGTTGCCGTTGCAGATTTCTTTAAGAATTTCAAGCATTCTTGTTGTACCTATTCTGCAAGGCACACATTTACCACAGCTTTCCTTACTGGTGAAATCCATAAAGAATTTTGCCATATCAACCATACAGGTATCCTCGTCCATTACGATCATACCACCTGAGCCCATAATGGCACCTGTACTTGCTATATTTTCATAATCTATCTGAATATCAAGCATATTTTCAGGTATGCAACCACCTGACGGACCACCCATCTGGACAGCCTTTATTTTTTTATCGTCCTTGATGCCACCGCATATTCCGAAAACAATATCATTTATGGTAAGTCCCATAGGCACCTCAACAAGACCGCCTCGTTTTACCTTGCCTGCAAGAGCAAAAACCTTGGTGCCCTTGCTACCCTGTGTGCCCATTTTTGCAAATGCTTCTCCACCGTTATTAATAATCCAGGAGACGTTTGCAAAGGTTTCCACGTTATTTATGTTAGTCGGCTTACCTCTGAAGCCTTTTTGTGCAGGAAACGGCGGTTTTGTAACAGGCATTCCTCTGTTGCCGCCTAAGGATGCAAGAAGAGCAGTCTCCTCACCACAAACGAATGCACCTGCACCCATCATAATGCGAAAATCGAAGGAAAAGCCTGAGCCGAAAATATTTTTACCTAAAATATTTTTTTCGTGCATCTGAGAAATTGCGAGCTGAAGACGTTTAACTGCAAGAGGATACTCTGCGCGAACGTAAATAATACCTGTTTGCGCACCAACTGCAATACCTGAAATCATCATACCCTCAAGCACTCTGTGAGGATCGCCCTCAAGAATTGCTCTATCCATAAATGCACCGGGATCACCCTCGTCTGCATTACAAACAATATATTTTTCTTCCCCTTGGGAATTACGGGCAGACTGCCATTTAATGTGTGTAGGAAAGCCTGCACCACCTCTACCTCTGAGACCTGACGCTTTTATTTCTTCGATTATTCCGTCTGCACCTATTTGAAGAGCCTTTTTAAGAGCAGAGTAGCCACCGTTTGCTATATAGGAATCAATACTTTCGGGGTTAACCTTGCCACAATCGGAAAGCACAACGCGAGTTTGACCCTCCATAAACTTCATTTCCTCGGCGTTAAGACGATTTTCTTCGGGAAGATTGCCGTTTATTACGTCTTTTGCAAGAGAAATTGCAGAGCTTTTATCAAGTCTGCCGTACAGAACGCTTTCACCGTTATCAGATATAACCTCAACAATAGGCTCTGCAAAGCAAAGACCGTTACAGCCTACTTTTTCGACGGAAAACTCCGTTGAGGAGAGCGCCTCTTCAAGTCCTTCGAGCACGTTGTTTGCACCTGAAGCGATACCACAGGAGCCGTAGCCTAAAAGAAATCTCATTTTGACTCCTCCTCTCTGATAGAATCAATAATCTGCTGAATTTTATCAGGAGTAAGCTTGCCGTAAGCCGTTTCGTTAATCATCATTGCAGGAGCAATACTGCAGCAACCGAGACAGGCAACCTCTTCCCAAGAAAAGAGTCCGTCCTCGGTTAATTCACCGGCATCTATGCCTAATATTCTTTTTACTGTATCGCCTATTCTCTCGGCACCGTTTACGTGACAGGCAGTACCCATACAGACCATAATACGATATTTGCCCACCGGCTTAAGACGGAACCCTGCATAAAACGAGGCTACGCCCATAATCCTTGAGGACGGTATGCCTGTAAGCTCCGTTAACGCTGCAACTGCATCCTGTGAAATATAACCGAATTCCCCTTGAACGTCCTGTAAAACCGCAATAAGACTTTCTTCGGGATCAGTATATTTTTTTAAAATGCTTTCGATTTGAAAATACTTTGTATCTGACATTTAGTCGCCTTCCTTCAGAAGAAACTTTCTGCATAATATTTTACAGTATATTAAATCTCGTTTCAATAGTAATCTAAAGTTATTTATAAGAATAAGTAAAAAAGTATTTACAAATATTTTTGTTTTTAATAGAATATACATGGTGATGATATGAAGGATTATGATTTTTATTTATTTGACTTTGACGGCACACTCTGTAACACAACGGAAGGAATATTCAATTCCATTTTATACTCTCTCGAGTGGTACGGTATAAAAGAAACGGATTTTAAAAAGCTTGAATATTTTGTGGGCCCACCACTTTTTGAGTCATATAAAACCGTCTACGGTGTAAGCGACGAGGACGCAAACTTGCTTATTGCAAAATACAGAGAAAGATACAAAACCAAAGCGGCAGAGGAATCTGCAGTATATGACGGCATAAAAGAAATGCTCAGGACTCTTAAGCAACGAGGCAAAAAAATTGCTATAGCTTCATCGAAGCCAAAGACCTTTGTTGATGAAATTTCCGAATATCACGATATTTACAAGTATTACGATTTTGTTTCGGCAGAGGATTTTAAAAATAATCATTCAAGTAAAAAGGATTTAATAAACGCCTGTCTTGATTATTTCGGTAACCCTGACAAAGAAAAGGTGCTTATGATTGGTGACAGATTTTACGATATTGACGGTGCAAAGGCTGTTGGCATTGACAGTGCAGGTGCAGTTTACGGCTTCGGAACGGAAGAAGAGCTTAAAAATGCAGGCGCTACATACATTTTAAATAATCCCTCAGATTTAATATAAAGATGAATTGTCAAACTAAGTGCAACACTTTTTGATACAATCATCAAATAAATC
>X40_Bactrian_Camel__coassemble_59_pt1 | contig 22263 bp, 19 predicted proteins | sample X40_Bactrian_Camel__metabat2_low_PE_002 | metagenome-assembled genome bin X40_Bactrian_Camel | reverse complement strand
CAATTTGGTAGAGCGCTACGTTCGGGACGTAGAGGCTGTGGGTTCAAATCCCGTCATCTCGACCAAAAAAGACTGAAAACTAAAGGTTTTCAGTCTTTTTCTTTTATTGCTTTAGCTGTTGATTGGTGATATAATCAACTCAACAAACTTGAATTTGACGAGGTGCTTTATGAGAAAAGAAATTGATATAAACACTTGGGACAGAAAAGAACACTTTGAATTTTATTCTGATATTGCAACACCCCATTATTGCGTTGCATTCAATATTGATATAACAAGCCTTCTTGAGTTTACAAGAGAGAACAAAATATCTTTCTATTATTCGCTTATATATCTTTGTACACAGTCGATTAATGAAATTGACGAGTTTTTACTTGAAACTGAGGATAACAAGGTTTATAAGATTGACCGCCGTGTACCTTGCTTTACGGATTTGAAAAAAGGTGCAACAAGCTTTCATATGGTGTCACTTCCTTGTGATGGTAATATTATAGAATTTGCAACTAACGCCCGTAAGGAAAGTGAAAACAATCCTTTGTCAGTACATTCTCTTGGTGGCTTGAGAGAGTCGCAGATTGTATTTTCCTGTATTCCTTGGGCGGATATTACAATGTGCTCAAACGAGCGTGATTACACAGATCCGAAGCTCAAAGACGATACTGCCCCTATACTTGTATGGGGAAAATACACCGAGCAAAACGGTAAATATATCATCAATATGACTCTTGATGTGAACCACCGTTTTATTGACGGATATTTTGTCGGTCAGTTCGTTCAGAAGCTTGAAGAAAAAATTGCAGAGCTTAAGTGATGTGACAAACTTGAATTTATATAACAAAAGCGACGAGGATTTTTCCTTGTCGCTTTAAGTTTTATTCTGCTTTATACATTCTTACCCATTTTGTACGCTTCAGCCATAGCTTCGGTATCTTTAATTTCGACTTTCTCATAAACCTCTTTTTGTTGAGGGGAGAGGAGAGCGGAAAGCTTCTCCTTATTCTTAACGGCCTTGTCCAATAACTGTGAATACTCACTACCACGAGTCAGATGTTTCTCGCACGGGCATATGTTACCGTAGAATAAATCTTCAATCATTCTCATGTGTCGCACTCCTTTCATGCAACACAAACACATACCACAAAAAGTTTGATAAGTCCAGAGAAAAATACAAGTTAATCAATTGTGGCTTTTATACGATTAGTAAGCCTTTCGGGGATGTCATCTTCTGTTTCCCACATGATTGTGTTTTTTTGAGCTATATCAAAATGCAGGTTGACACCTTTTTTACAAAGTTGAATTACTGGTTTTCCTAAGCCCATTGCGTATCCTTCTTCAAAGTACGCACCATTATTTTGGTGTGTTAAATCCACAACTACAAATTTACTGTCTCGAATATGCTTTAATAGTTCCGGTGTTATAAAATCATTATGTTGAACCTCATCAATAAAAACAGCTTCATATTTCGCATCTTTTATACCTTTTCGGATTGCCTCGCGAAGATTTTTAGTTTCATCGCCGAATTTCATAGCTACTAAAACTTTTTTTCCACGAGAGGAATTCTTTTGCAACACATCAATTCTGGAATATCCTTCGGGGGTTAAAGAAATATAGCACCAGGTCTTTAACGAATGACCCTCTACAAATTCTATATAAGAAGATTTTGTAAGATATTCTATCATATAGTTTAATTCATGTTCGCAGTCTTCGTCTTCGCGTGGTTTGGATGTACTAAAATCATTTGGTGAAAAATCCAAATAATCTTTACGATCAATAAACATTACGCTTAATAGTTCGTTATAACTAAAAGTAACTTGTTGACCGATATGCTTTATCCGTTTGTTTAGATAAAGCAAAATACAATCTACTCTTTCGCTAAATGTTTTAGGAAACCAATTTTGAATAATTTCGGAATCGATATGTACAGGCCGCCCATTGGAGCGGTCACCTTTATCAAAAGCTACCTTGTATTTATCACAAGTTTCCTTGTCCAAAGTTGTATAATAACGATAATCAGAACAATGTGATTTAAATCTGTTGTGTGCAAGATACGGAGCTAATTGATTATAATTAAATCGGTCTGAAAATTCCAATTCAAAGCGACCACAAACCGGACAAGTATAAAAAACTGAAACTCTGTCATAATCAGGATAAAAATTGGTTTCTGTATTACACACAGGACAGTTTTTCTTTTCTTCTGACATAAATTCACCTATTTCCTTTTGAAATATTTAATTAGCTTTCTTGTTGCAAACATTCGTCATCCTGGAATTCTTCGTTTAATTCATTTCCAGCGATATTCTCGTTCAAGCATGCAAGTTCTTTTATGTGTTCTGAAAAATCAAGTTGTTTTTTTATTTCATTAATAGGTTTTAATACCATTGCAATTGCGTTTGTAATAGATTCTCTAATCTCTTGAAAAGGTTTCAAAGTATTGGCTATCTGCTCGAAAACAGGTTTCAAAGATTCTCTGAAATACTCATTGTTCTTTTCTGTAAAATCTTTATCTTCGGTAAGTTTTATAGCGTTCTTCACAGCAATATTAAAAGTATCAAAACATTTTTTACACTTAGTGAAATCACTTTTGTAAAAAAACTTATAATGTGCAATAGTGTTTCGGAAAGATTGTATTTCAGTAATAAGTTCTCTAATGTTTAGAAGATTGATTTTTTCATTAAAAAATCGATCCCAATCGCTTTTGGGTGTGTGTACATCAAACGCTATTCTTAATTCTTCATCTGATAATTTAGTTAGGTCTGGGTTTTCTTTTAGAAATTTTTGCTTTTTCTGTTCATCAATCTCTACCCATTTTGGCGTGAATAAAATATTTTGAATATCACTAAATTCTAAAGAGTAGAAAAAAGTTTGAAGCCTATCAATCGCCTCTACTTCATCTCTGTTTTTTAGATTATACGTGTTCTTTATTATATTTCGCTTTTCGTTTGTGCTAGTAGAGTTGATGCGTTTTTTTATATTACTTTGTACATCATCATTAATGGTTGTATTGAAATAATCCACACCAAAATTAACAATATACACATTAAAAAGTAGCTTGCGCAAATTGCGTTCTAGCTCGTTTAACTTTGGCGAAATCTTATCACAATAATATATTGAAATTGAATCATACGATATAATATCGATGTATCTGCTTCGTACTCCAGAGTTCAGAATTTTATCTTGTACAAACTCAAGACATTTTACACATTTTGCTTTAGTTTTGCCTTCAACTTCTACATCTAAATACCAAACGTTAATTACCTCATTGAGAATGAATTTAACATTGAAAAGAGTATTATCAATTTCAACTTTACTTTCACACACTCTTCTTAAAAAATTCTCTTTATCGGACGTGATTATCATATCCTTAAAAGCACTAGAAAGATATGAGTACACATTTCCTCTCAGTTTAAAAAGAGTAGTTCCATCAGGTTTGGTCTCAATTGTATCGTCTTTAACAAAAGGGTTTTTCAAAAAAATGTAACTGTTTTGAAGTTTCAAAGGATCACCTCTACTTTCTCGACGCGTTTTGCATTTGCGCAGTGCTTTTAAAGCTTTTATTTGCTTGTCCAGTGTAAAATAATGTCGGAAAATATTTTCATAAAACGATCATCTATTGCTTTTGATATTTGTTAATTAATCAAATTAGACATAATTTCTTCATGCCATTTAGCATCAGGGATTTTAGGGATTTCAGCAAACGACTCTTTTACTACCTTAACAACATCTTTATAATAAATATTTTTTTGAAGAAACTCAAAAACTTCCTTGTTGGTAAAAGGCATTATAATAACTCCGCCAACTTTAGTATGGGTGTTGGTTGATTCGAGTGACACTGCAGCAACGGCTCGCCAAATATTAATTGTGTTATAGTCGAGTTCATCCGCTATAAAGAAAGTAACGGTTTCTTTGGGTTCATTTGCCGCTTTAAGATTTAGAGAATGCCGCAAAACAGGTTCCCATTCACCGCGCTTTTGAGCTTGCTTGTTCATTAACGTTACCTCAAGCATAAGAACGATATCATCGTAGTTAATAATAATGTCGCCTTCGCCGCCACCAGCATGAATAACTGGTTCAAAGTCTGCATTTAATGTTAGGTTTAAGCTATTATATAAATCAAACTCTTTATTCGAAATATAATACCATGCTATGCCGATTATATATTCATATATAGTTGGTACAGTAGCAGAATCATTAACTGCCTTTTGTATTTGCTTGTCCTTGCTTCTATCAGAAAACATCGGAAGCAATTCTATGATTTTTTCTTTAGGATATTTGTTATTGATGTGTGTAATGAAATCAGCATTTTTCTGGTTGTTAAGCAAGGCTTTTGCATCTGCAGCCGCAGTAACTCCAAGAAGTTTTTCTATATTCTCAGTTATCGTTATAATGTCTTCTTGAGAATAGTTGAAAATACTAGAAAGAGAAACGCTCTTTCCGTAATATGAGTTTTCTTGCTCTTCATATTGAATGTATTCTTCCTCGGTCATTTCTCCAAAAACACTATTTCTAAGTTGATTCACATCAAATATCAACGAAAGAATTTCTTTGTAAGAAAGTTCTGGCAAACTTTTAAACTTAAATAAACCTGTTGCACTTAACAAGCGAGTAGTAGTATCAGAATACTCCCTTATGCCATCCACCCATTTAGATTTGAAGTAGGCGGCATAAAACTCAACTATAAAATCCTCCTCAACTAACAGAGGATGACGTGAGTTGGCTTTGAGAAACCTGTTAAGACTGTATCTACTACCTCGATTCCCAGTAGCAAATATTGCTTTCCCGAAACCGAATGCTTTATTAAGAGATGTTACACTTTCTTCATCGAAACACTTTAACAAACCAGCATAGTTTTCTTCAGTCTTTTTATCTCTAAAATTTTTCATCGCACTGAAAAAATCATAATATATTTTTGTGATGGAATCATTGTTTTTAGAGCTTTTAAAAATATTTTTGAAAACATCGTATCCAATATCACTTTTCCCAACTAATTCGCTGGGAATCTCAATATCAATATCCCTAATAGATTCTTCTAAACCGATAACATCAATATCGTTATTACGCACAGCTTCTTTGAGTTCCTCTTTACTGTAAGGGGTAAGACCTTGTACTATTAATTCAAAAGTGTGTTCGTCAACCGATTCATCATCTAGAAGCAACAAAAGAGCCATAATAAATGGCGAATAATATTGTCTTTTACCTTCATTAGATGTGCTAAAGATTTTTAGTTTAGCGAGTTGCCTCAAAAGAGCAACGTTAACATTATCTAAAGGCAAGATTTCTTCTAAAGCATCTCGAACAACGGTACCTCTTAGAAACGAATATCCAGCCTCCGAAATGCTTCTGTTTGCACTAGTAAAACCCATTTTAACAAGATTACTAGTGTAGTGTCTTGCTCTTTTTTCAATATCCTGGTCTAGCGTCTTGGCCAATTGAGGTAAATCTTTTTTTATCCAATCTTCATTTCTGTCAAGAAATATTTGCCGGTTTTCACCCAAATTGGTGATAAATTTATCGTACTTGCTATGAACTTTAAAGACATCTTTAGATTTCTCCAAAGCTTTCTCATAAAACACAAATTGAGATAGGCTGTTGGGGTATGTCCCCCAAGATTCGGTATCATAGTTTTCTTTTAATTCTTCAAGGATTTCTAAATATATTTTCAAAGCATTCAAAACATCGCTTCGTCTGCCGTTGGTATCCATTAAATTGAATATTTGATTTCTTTCAACAATCATATTTACACCTCTGTTAATTAGTAATTTATGATTAGAACTTCTTCAGTAACAGATGTTTTATCTTTTGTTTGATAGTTAGAATTTGAATAGCTATAATTAAGGTGGATTGTTTTATATTTATCTTGGTTTGTTTTAAGCCATTCAATTAAAATCTTGTTTTCTTTACCTTTACTGCGTAAAACATTCGATAAAGCAAATCTAATATTTTTACTGTGTAACCCATCTAAGAAAGCAAGCAAATCTTTTTCTGCGATTTCATCCCATCCGCCCTGCTCATTGTAAGTAGCACAAGTTATCAAATACGGCGGATCAACATAAACAAAGTCGTTTGAGGTCAATGTAGATGTATCAAACTCTCTGAAATCCAAGCAGGTAAACTTGCAATTTTGTTGATGAATTTTATCAATAAATTCCGAAAGCTTTTCTTCCATCTTTTTATTGAAATCACGTTTGCCTACAGGCAAGTTAAAATCGCCGTTAGAATTAAATCTAATTTGATTGTTGAATGCGTAAACAATTATTACATAAAGCATTACGTAGTAATAGTAATCAAAGTTTTCTTTGGCGTGTTTTTCATTGAAGTCTGCACGTAATTTCAAAAACTTATCTCTATTGTACTCTCCTAAACCTTTACCACTCTCACAACCATAATAGTCGTATCCATTTTTGCTAACAAGCGAAAGTTCATATTTATCAATAATTTGATAAACCCATTCTAAAATAGATTCTTTATCAAGGTTTTTGAAGGTATTATACAGGTAAAGAAGATTCTCATTCAAATCGTTATATATAACTGCATTACAGTCAATATTAATGCCAACATTACAACCACCACAGAACAAATCCACAAAGACGTCTATATCTTTGGGAAACAGTGGCAATATTTGAGGTAACAATTTAAATTTGCCACCGGTATAATTAAGCGGTGATTGAATCATCTTTCTTACTCCTCTTCAAAACAGGTACACAAAAATAATCTTTCAGTGTTTTCAGATATATCTGATTTTCCAGTAGTGAAAGCTTTATAGCTTTCCTCAAATACTTTAACGGCACCTTTTTTACTTAAAATTCTCATAATATCTTCATCGGTGATTTTGGCGTTTGAGCGACAGTTGCCCTTTTCTGCCATATTATTGTAAGAGAGCAATATGTATTTCGCTTTGATGTCGTTTATAAGCGTTTCAAAAGCTTTGGTTGCACTCGTAGTACAATATTTGCTCTTCATTCCACTTCTATCCATTTTCTTTGCCACACCGAACACTTCAGGCTTTTCCCATCTAGCTACATTTTCAAGCAAGTGGTAGGCATCACAATATTGTCTTGAATTGTAAGGTGGGTCGATATAGACTAAATCAGCTTCAATTCTTTTCACGAGATTATTTGCATCTTCGTCAAAACACTGATTGTTTTTATTGTTGTTCACTTCTGCAAGTGGTACATAAAGTTCAAGAGAAGAGTCGAATTCTGCATCTTTGCGATAAGCATCATAATGTCCACAAGTTACTGCAATTTTATCCATTGCATAGAGAAGAGCGGTGATTAAAATGGCTCGTTCCCTTTTGTTGATTTTGCCTTTTTTATAGTTGCGTTCTATATCTTCGCGAATATATCCAATTTTTGCACAATCTTTTTTGCTAAAATATGTATCAGCAAAATTACGAGTCATATAATTCTCGCCAAACTTTGTCTTAGAGTTGTACTCGACCACATAATTGATGATGACTTGTGGATCATAAGGATCCGCACCAAACCAAGCATAATTGCAAATATAATTACTATACATCAAGTCGTTAGTGATTATATTCTTATTAGTAAATGCAGAGGATACTGCACCCGTACCCGCAAAAATATCGGCCACAGTTTCAATATCTGAACATTCATTGTTTACAACACCTGTAATAAACGGTAACAATTTATATTTGTTACCTAAATATCTTCTGTTGTTGATGGACGATGTATTATAATTGTTGTTTTTAGTGGAGCTAACACTCATGAACTAATCTCCTTACATAGTTTTGAAGTTAATCAAGTCTATACATGACATATTATAATACATTTATTTTCACATTTCAACTAAATCTAATCCTATTCAACGGACTATGTGTGTATTCTTTGATTATTGCGTAGTAAAATTTGATGGGTTATATATCTCCCACTTATATATGACAAAAAACGGCAAAAATTTTAGTTTTATTTTATAATTCTCAAATTTTCAGCAGATTGCATAGTTGGTGGGTGGTGGGTTGGTTAATATGACAATGGAATGTATTGTGTTAGGTGGTTAATGAATTACATAAGAAAAAATTAAGGCAGACGAACTTATTGTGTGATAAATCCGTTTGCCTTTTCTTTGAATTATGCAGTAAAGTTTTTGACACTTGAAATTGTTTTTGGTTTATGTTAAATTGGTATTGGACAGATTTGCTCACGGTATCTACGCTTTGTTGCGGTGCCGTCATGATGTGTAAATCTGTCTTTCCTTTTTCTTTTGAAAATGCCAATGACCACATAAAGCCCACAGACAGAGTTGGATTATATGAAAACAGTGTAGAATTCAGCTTCAAAGAGCATTCCCAAAATACACGAAAGCACAATATGTTGTGTGCAGTTCCCGAGAGCAGACGGGGACATCTTTTCGGGACGTAGAGGCTGTGGGTTCAAATCCCGTCATCTCGACCAAAAACAAGAGATAGGCAAGTGCCTATCTCTTGTTTTTTACCTTAATGAAGAATTGAAGATACTGTCTTTACTATTCCCGGACGTATTCGGGACGTAGGGTTATGAACACGATTATTGAAATACAAATCAACTAAAATAAAACTTTTTGCATGTTTTGTAAAGAGTTTTACGGTTTTAAAAATCAATAGCCAAAATAATCATCCATATAATCGCCTACAGCACCTTGGAATTCGTTTCCATCAATTTTTCCGTCGCTATTGTAATCGTTATTGTAATAATATGAGTCATTATAATCATAATCATAGCCATAATCATAGTCATAGTCATAGTCATAATCATAATCATAATCATAATCATAGTCATTGTAATCATATTCTTTTTCTGTTGTCTCGGGCTTTTCTTTGACTTTAACTGCATTTCCATTTTTATAGTATTCATAGTAATCATATGCAGAATAAGTGTTACCATTAGACACTATTTTAACATTAACCATTACCCAATCATCAGATTCACCACTATCGTTTAGGAAATAACCCTCGGCATCGTCTGTTAATGCTCTGATTAAATATAGTTTTTCTTCTTCATCCATTGATTCCAAAGAGGGGATATCAACTTTAACATAGGAATTTGTTCCTTCTTCAATCGTATAATCAGAAATGTTATTTGCTGATAGTGTATAAATAACGTTCTCTCTTACTGTTTGTGCACACTCAGCGGCGTAAGAATCGTTTGAACATCCGTAAAGGGATAAAACACAAACACATAAAACAATAATAAATGAAATTTTCTTAAGTTTCATATTTTTCTCCTTCATAAAACAATTATTCGCTTTTTTTCTTTTCATCAACATGTGACTCAATCGTAAGAGAAATAAAACCTATTACAACTACAATGAGCCAATCCCAGTCACCGCTATACATAAAAGCTACTGATACAAGGGAAGCAATATATGCGAAGAACTTAAGTGCCAATGTCCCATCTCCGTCAGTACCTTTAATTTTCAATACTAAAGATACCAAAAGGTAAAACGCCATTATAATCATACAGATTATAAAGAAAGGCTCGTCATATACGCTTGTAGTACTACTACCACCATAAGCTATATCATACCAATCTAGACCTGTATAGTAGTAATGATCAATAGTATGGCCGCATGCAATTCTATAAATCGCAATAGTAACAAAAACAATTGTATCGAATACCCATAAAGCTATTTTTTTTGCTTTCATCTTCTGTTCTCCTTTGTTGATTTTTTAAATATATCAGTCTGTATATATCGCTTCAAAAGTCAAACAATCATCTGTAAAAGATATTTTCATGTTCCAATCATTGATCGTATTTTCCTTGTGTTGCAATAATACCACTTCATCTAATGCGTTTAAATAAACCTTATTCTTACTTGAATCAAGATTAGCACACAAACAATAAACATCCGTTCCTCTCATTATTAGTTCATCAACATATATTTTATTTAATGTAAGGTGGCCATTATTACCATAATAATAACAATCAAGTATTTCATCGCTTGTTAACATCGTCAATCTTTCAAAACCTTGCGAACCCGGCTGCATATCAACTTCACACTCTAAGGTGATTTCTCTTGCGTTTCCGTATTCATCTGCTACTACGGTATATTTATTTTCATCGTCCTCAAACGTGTAAATCATTCCTTCTTCTGTTTCGGATACTGACAAGCCATCAATTACATCTGATAATTCAGAAATTGTAACCCCGGTTTTAGCATCGATCTGTCGCTGTTTTTCTTGTTCATTGAGTACAAACAACACTCCCCCAACTGTTAACGCGATAACCAAGATTATAGCAATAATAGTAACAACTATTTTCTTTTTCGATTTTTTCTTAGGTGACGTGTCTGGGGAATCGATTGATTGTGTCCGCTCTGTAGCAGCGAACATTTCTGTTCCGCAGTATTCGCATATGTTAGAATTATGAATATTTTCTTTTTCACATTTTGGGCATTTCATAAAACCCCTCCTTTAATTCAAGTATACTCAACATTTTGTGTATTGTCAAGAAATTAAGTATGATATCATAGTTGTGGTGATAATTATGATAAGTTATGAACCTTTCTATAAAACACTATATAAAAAGAATATAACCGAATATCACTTAATTTTTAAAGAAGGTTTTTCGGCAAACACGATTTACAGGATAAAAAAAGGAGAAGCAATGAGCACAAAAACATTAGATGCTCTTTGTTATGCACTTGATTGTAACGTTGAAGATATAATAAAATTTGTGAAAGAATGATGACCCGACAATATATTTGTCGGGTTATTTATAATTAAAATCTACTTTGTTGCTCCTCTACAGAATGTAACGTACCACTAGAATTGCAACTTTATTTTTACTTCCCGAACAATTGAATTTACCAAAGCCTTATGATAGAATAAAGGTAATATTTTATCCCAACGAGTTTTTCGGAGGCTTTTATGAAAAAAATTCAGATAGTTATTTCTGTTCTTTTAATAATATTGTGTATGGTATTTACCCAGTTTTCGTCACTCTTTTTAGCAAGTGGTGAGGAGCTGGTGCCCTTCGCAAATGAATATACTATACCTGATACCATTTCCGGCTACAAAACTATTTCCACCACTGCAAAAACAGATTGGACTGCCAAATGGATTTGGGATAAAAATAATCTTACGGAGAAAAACGTTTGGATGTGCTTCACTAAAAGCGTAAATATCTCCGAGGCCCCGCAGCAGCTTGTGGCTCACGTTTCTGCAGAGTCAAAATATTGGCTTTACGTAAACGGAGAAACAGTTGTTTTTGAGGGTGGCGTTAAGCGTGGTCACGATGAAAGCAGCGGCTATTACGATAGTGTGGATATTGCCCCTTATCTCAAAGAGGGCAAAAATTCAATATGCGCATTAGTTTGGTTCTGGGGCGACGAAAAAAACTGCTCTTATAACAGCTGTGGTCAAGGCGGCTTCATTTTTGAGGCAATAGGCAACGGTGTTAAAATTATTTCTGACAAAACTTGGAGCGTGAAAAAGCACTCTGCATATATAGACAAAGCAACAAATCAACCAAACTACAGGCTTCCTGAACATAGTATTTATTTTGATGCACGTGAGGATATGGGCAACTGGCTTGCCACTGACTACGATGTATCCCTCTGGGATAACGCATCTGAGTACGGTGTAGGTGGCAAAGGTGTTTACGGCAAGCTTTATCCCAGAGGCATTCCTCTTCTTAAGGATTACGGCATCAAGGATTACGAAAATTCCAAGGATTATGAAAATTATAAGGTTAATAACCTTTTAGGTGAAAAAATTACCGTCCACATACCATATAACGCTCAGCTTACTGCCTATCTTAAGGTGGAGGCTCCTGCGGGAAAGAAAATAAGAATAACAACGGAAAATACTCCTATTGGGGCAGTTTCCGCCACTTACGTAACTAAAGACGGTGAGCAGGAATTTGAGGCGTTAGGTTGGATGAACGGTGAGCATATCACCTATGAAATACCAAGTGGCGTAACAGTTCTTTCCTTAAAATATCGTGAAACAGGGTACGACAGTGAATTCTGTGGCGATTTCAAATGCGATGATGAGTTTATGAATTCCTTGTGGCAAAAATCTCTTCGCACACTTTACGTTACCATGCGTGATAATTATATGGATTGTCCCGATAGGGAAAGAGCTCAATGGTGGGGCGACGTCAATAGTGAAATGATTATGACGATGTACTCTATGGACAGCAACTCCTACCTGTTGTACCAAAAGGGCGTAGAGGCTATGCTTTCTCACGTGGATGATACAAACGTGCTTCAGACCGTTGTGCCCATAAATGAGGATTATTTTGAGCTTCCCGTTCAACAGCTGGCAGGAATCGTGGGCTTCCTTACGTATTACGAGTACACAGGGGACAAGGCTTTTATTGAAAAAGTATACGAGCCCTCTGTAAATTATCTCAAGCTTTGGAATATGGGTGAAAATAATCTTGTTATTCATCGCGAAGGCTCTTGGGATTGGGCAGACTGGGGCAACAAGGCAGATATGACTGCCATCGAAAATGCCTGGGTGTATTATGCCCTTTCTGCCATAGAGGAAATGTCAAGTGTTTTAAATAAAAGTGAGGATCTTTCCTTTATCACAGAGAGGAAATCAGCCATTTCAAAGGGCTACAAGGCACTTTGGACAGAAAACGGATTCAAAAGTGGCGACGTTAAGGATTGCGATGACAGAGCAAATGCCCTTGCAGTTTTATCAGGCCTTGCAGACAAAGAGCAATATGCCACAATTACCGAGGTACTCAAATCTACTCAAAATGCAAGTCCCTATATGGAGTATTACGTTTTGGAGGCTCTTTGCACAATGGGTGAATACCAAGTGGCAGAGGACAGAATCAAGGATAGATACGAGGATATGATGACTGCCGATTATTCTACACTTTGGGAATTCTGGGATGCATGGCGTGGCACAAAAAATCATGCGTGGAGTGGTGGTCCTCTCGTTATAATGAGTAAGCATTTTGCAGGAATTACTCCGCTTGAAGCAGGGTACGAAAAGGTAAAAATTAATCCGCAATACGCAATGTCAAATAGTATGAGCTGCACAGTTCCAAGCGTGAAGGGACTCATAACACTTGATTATAAAAAAACCTCTTCAGGCTACACAGTCAATCTAACCGTTCCCGAAGGTGTAGCGGTAGTTTTGAACGTGCCTGAAAATGCAGTTGTTAACGTTAATTCAGAATTGTATTATCAAAACTGTAATTACGCCAATAGTGTAGGTAGTAATAATATTGAAATTATTGAAAATACTAATAATTAACCTTACATACTTAAAGGGCTCTAAGGACTTGTTGTTAAGTCTTTAGAACCCTTTTTCTTTATATTGTTTTATACGGTCTGCGCTTTTTTAACGTCCCCGTTTTTATCAGCAAAACTTTTCGATTGCTTGTGTAATCATATCGTTAACTTTTTTTGCAAGAGGTTTACTTTCTTCCTTGAGGCCAACAAGTGGCTTTCTTGCATCGCCAATATCTATTCCCTGAAGTCTGAGAATTTCCTTTGCGGCAGCGTACATATTGCATTTACAAGCACACATAGCATAAATAATCTCGTTTATTGCATATTGTATTTCTCGTGCTTCATCTAATTTGCCTTCGTTAATAAGTTGATCGCATTTAAGGAAAAGCTCAGGCATAACGCCGTAGGTTCCGCCTATGCCACCTTGTGCTCCAATTGCTCTGCCTGCCACAAATTGTTCGTCGGGCCCATTGAAAACAACAATATCCTTGCCGCCTTCAGCCTTGAACATCTGAATATCCTGTGTTGGCATAGATGAGTTCTTTACGCCGATAACCTTAGGATTTTTAAGCATTTCTTTAAAAAGTGGCATTGTGAGTGCAACGCCTGCAAGCTGAGGAATATTGTAAATAACAAAATCTGTGTTAGGTGCAGCAGAGGATATATCGTTCCAATACTGTGCAATAGCATCCTCAGGAAGCTTGAAGTATATGGGAGGAATAGATGCAATAGCATCAACTCCAAGACTTTCTGCGTGAGCAGCAAGCTCCATAGAGTCTGCTGTATTGTTACAAGCAACGTGGGCAATAATTGTCATTTTGCCCTTTACTGCTTCCATAACTGCTTCAAGAATAAGCTTTCTTTCCTCTTTGCTTTGGTAAATACATTCACCGGAGGAGCCACAAACGTAAAGCCCCTTTACACCTTTATTAAGAAGGAATTTTGCAAAAGCCTTCGTTCTTTCTGCAGATACGTTGCCTTCATCATCATAACAAGCATAAAAAGCAGGAATTACACCATAATATTTTGTAAGGTCCTTCATCTTCACAACCTCTTTTCTTTAATAAGCAAAGTAATTTTATCACATTTCTTTTTTTGTGTCTATATTTGAGTTGTATATTTTTCCATTTATGTTATAATGGTAAATGTATCTGAGTAAAGAAGGTGAATTTGTGAGTATAAACGCAAAAACAGGTGTTTTGGGCAAAGCAAAAGATTTATTTAATACTGCAAAAAAATATTGGTCTGTTCCACCAAAGGGTAATTATATTCCCTATAAAGAGATTGCAAGTCTCAGTGGTGCAGGCTTTGGTGTACATTGGCTTACTCTTCTTGCCTCTGCCATAGGTCTCAACGCAGGTAATTTCCTCGTTGGTGCAAGTATTGGTCTTAAGCCAATGGATTTGCAAATAATGCTTATCGTTGCAAATCTTGTGGGTATGCCCTTAGGTGTTTTCCGAGGCTGGTATTACGATAACCATAATCTCAAGGGTGGCAAATTTTTGCCCTTTATTCAGCGCACAGCAGTACCTATTGTGCTTGTAACCACAGTTTTTGTGTGGCTTCCGTATGAAAATTGGGAGTATCTGACCAAGGCGGTTGTTGTTTGGTTTATGTATATGCTCCTTAACGTTTTCCTTTGCTTTTATAACGAGAGCTACATGTATTTCCAACAAATAATAACTCCTGACGCTCAGGAAAGAGCAAACGTAATGAGTATATCTCAGGTGATATATTCATTAGCTCCAACACTAACAAATCTTTTTATACCTATACTTGCAAGTCTTACAGGCGGTCTTGATAATATCTGGACCTATAGAATAATTTACCCTGTATTTACCGTTATAGGACTTATAATGAGTCTGTTTTTCTTCCGTAAGGTTAAGGAGAGGATTATTCTTCCCAAAAAGAAGCCGGAGCCTGTTCGTATGCTTGATGCAATACGCGAGGTTGCAAAAAATAAGTATTATTGGATTATACAAATTGCTGCTTGGGTTGTGTTCCTGGAGTCAGGCTACGGTGTTATACTGGGCTGGAGCTTCGTTTATGCATACGATGGTATGTATGAAGCCTCTTTGGGCGTTGCAAACACCGTAATAGGTAATGCTGCTCTTTGGTCTATGCTTCTTACACCTTTGGCAATTAAGTATATGGGTAAAAGGAATCTTCTTATTACTGCTAACACAGTAAATATTGTGCTCCTTATTATTTTGTATTTTACATATCGAAATTTAATTGTTATATGTATAATATGGTACGTAAATTCATTTGTTAACACCTTCTGGAACATAGTTCAGCATAATATAAATGCGGATATGCGAGATTACCATCAGTGGAAAACAGGCGTCAGAGTAGACGGTCTTTTTGCTCCGCTTGGTATGATTGGTACCATAATAAGCTTTTTCTCAGGTTTGTTTTATCCGGCAATTTACGAGAAAATGGGCTTGCATGAAGATTATAGCGTACTTTATGACGATAACATCAGAAATAATATTTTTGAGGTTCTTATTATTTGTTCTGCTTTTGGTGCGCTTCTTAATCTTATACCATTCTTTTTCTATGACCTTACAGAAAACAAGCATAAGGGCTACATAGAGGTTATAAAAATTCGTACTATGTTTGAAAATTATTCTCTCGGAAATCTTGAAGATGCCGAGCTTGTTGAAGGCTTTGAGATTATACGTCGTGCCAGGGCGCATTATGTCACTTCCATTGCAACTGTGAACAAAGCTCAGTTGGAAGCCGCACGTAAGCTACCCCACAAAACACCACATGAAAAAGCCGTTCGTTCAAGTGCAATAAAAGAAGCCAAAAAATTAATTAGGCAATGTAAGGAAACAAATCAAATAATAGAACGTTCAGCTAATGTTATTGACGATCTTAATAAGTTTTCTACACCGGCAGGTAAATTGCGAATTGCTCAGGCGCAAAAAGACGTATCAGACGGCTTGTGTTGTTTCTACTTTAATGCAGAAGCTATGCTCGAAGCGGCAAAAGCTTTACCAAAGAAAACAGACGAGCAAAAGGAAATTCGTTCTGATGCTATCAAGAATGCCCGTATAAAGAAAGAGGCAGCATCACTTATAAAGAGATACGGCGCAGAAAATATCACTCCACCTGATGAAAGCGTTAAAGCAGAGATAATAAACAGAGAAACAAAGGGCTTTACGCAGAGTCTTGCACAGCGACGTGAGCTGAGGGCATATCTTAAGCGTGAGTCTATATATAATCGCGTTGCAAAGCCTTATACAGATGCTTGCAGACTTTTAGAGCAGCAAGAAAGCTACACTCATCTTGAGGAACTGGAAAACAGATACCTTGCACTTGTTTCAGCACAAGCTTAATCTGCAAAGCACAAATAAAACAGGGGATGTAAAAAAAGCGCAGACCGTATAAAACAAGATATATCAAAAAGGGGTTCAACGGGTATTTTTTACCTGTTGAGCCCCATAATTAATATAACAAATCTGATTATTATTTCTTTGTAACAGTAATCTTATCTATACCATAATACTCAAAAAGCTTTAGGTGACTTTCGTTTATTTCTTCGCCACACACAACTATAGGTATAGCAGGAGGACAAGCAACGTTTTCCGTTGCAGAAATTCTGCCAACGGCATCCTTTGTAGCAATTTCCTCAACTGCACAAAGCATAGCCTCCCTTGGTGATATAACTTGTTTCGCTTTTGTGAGTGTAGGCATAGTTTCTGTTAACGTCTCTTTTTTTGGTAATGATAACAAGGCTTTTTCCAAAGCAATAAAGGTGTTTTCGTTTGTTTGTGGTGTTACCATCAGCACAACGTAATCAGGGTCATAAAATTCGCAGTAGATATTATTTTTTTCTAAATAATTTGCAACCTCTGTCCCTTTGTAGCCATAGCTTTTTGTAGCTATAGTGATTTTTGTTTTTTCGTCACCTATAATTTCATAGCCTTGTTTAAAAAGTGTGCGTTTAAGCGCTTCTGTTTTTTCAATGCACTCTGCAAGCTCTTTTTTATAGCACTTATCAAGATAAGGGTTTACGTAATCAAGAGACTGCATAATGATATATGACGGACTGGTTGTAGCAAAAAGAGACATAGCTCTTTCGGCGTTATCCGATATGCACTGTGGAGCATTTTTTCCAATGTGCAAGTATCCACCACCTGTAAGCACAGGTAAGGTTTTGTGAGCAGAATCACAACAGAGGTGAGCGCCCAAAAAGATGGGGTGCTCATTCTTTTCTGTGAAATTCAAGTAAGCTCCGTGAGCGTTGTCACACAAAAGCAAAACCTTATGCTTTTCGCATACCTGCGCAAAGCCTTTTATATCGGCAACAAAGCCTAAGTAGTCGGGGCTTGTAACGTAAAACGCAACAGGCTTCTCGTCCATTTGCGAAAGAACCTTGTTTAAATGCTCCGGTGTAATTCTGCAGGATATGATACCCGTGTTATTTTCAGGATATATCCACTCAATTTTAAAATCAAGCAGGGCAGAGGCACTCATAAAAACCTTGTGTGCGTTGCGTGCTGCAAGAATGGTTTTCCGTTTTCCTTTACCGTAAAGAAGAGCAAGATAAAGCATAGCTCTTACAGAAAGTGAAGAGCCTTCACAGGAATATAAGGTTTTTTGCGTACTAAAAATAGCAGAGGCATTTGCCTGACTTTCTTTGATTATACCCTGAGGAGAGTATAATACGTCTGCTCCGTTGAATTCTGTAATATCGAATTTTTCAAAGCCAAAAAATTCTGTACCTTTATGACCGGGCATATGAAGTCGGTGAGCGTTGCTTTCTGCATATTTTTTTACAAAATTACAAATTGGTGTATTCATTATTCCTCATCCAACGTTTTTGCAATTTCAAGCATAATTGCACATTCCATTCGCTTTTTAAATAATTCACAACCGTATTTATATACGCCGTTTACACTGCCTGTTGCGTGGTATGCATTTGCAGCACAACCACCTGAACAGTAGAGCCTTGCCCAACAGTCTTCGCAATCAGGTCTTGTGTAAACGTTACAAGAGGCAAATTCATTCTGAATTTCTGTGTTTGTAACACCGGACCAGATATCACCTAATTTGAACTTTTCCTCACCAACAAATTGGTGGCAAGGGTAAAGGTCGCCCCAAGGTGTAACTGCCATATATTCTGTTCCTGAGCCACAGCCTGAAATACGCTTGTAGATACAAGGACCGCCCTTAAGGTCTATCATATAGTGGTAGAAGGTAAATGGCCTTCCTTCTCTGTGACGCTTGAGCATAAGCTCTGCCAATTTTTCGTACTGATCGAGAACGATAGGCAAATCCTCTTGTGTAAGTGAAGAGGGTTCACTTTCAGGGCCGACAACAGGCTCCATGCTAAGCTCTGTAAAGCCTAAATCGAGCATTGTTTTTATGTCTTCGAGGAAATCGGGGTTAGCATGGGTGAAGGTGCCTCGCATATAGTAGTTTTTGCCTTCACGTGCTTTAACGAATTTTTGGAATTTAGGTACTATCTGTTCCCAGGAGCCTTTACCTGCATAGTCAACTCTGTATTTGTCGTGTATTTCCTTTCTGCCGTCAAGGCTGAGCACTACGTTACTGCACTCCTTGTTTGCAAAGTCAATAACGTCGTCATCAACAAGCATACCGTTTGTGGTGAGAGTAAAACGGAAGTTTTTACCTGCAGCCTTTTCAATGGAACGAGCGTAAGCAACAAGGTCCTTAACAACCTGGAAATTCATTAACGGCTCTCCACCGAAAAAGTCAACCTCAAGATTCCTTCTGCCTTTTGAATTGGCAACAAGGAAATCAAGTGCCTGCTTTCCGACCTCAAAGCTCATTACTGCTCTGTCACCGTGGTATTTACCTTGACTTGCAAAGCAATATGAACAGTTAAGGTTGCAGGTGTGAGCAATGTGAAGGCAAAGTGCCTTAACGACACCTGCACTTTTTGCCTTAAGGTCACCTGCCATTGCCTTGAAGGTGTCGGGTGTAAACAATTTACCCGATGATTTAAGTGACTCAATCTGCTCAAAACAGCTTTCAATAGCCTCTTTTGTAACAGTTTCATCGTCTTTATATTTTGAAAGGATAAATTCTGTTATTTCCTCGTGAGACTTTTCCTCGTATGCCTCAATAATATCAAAGGTTGCCTCGTCGACCACGTGTATTGAGCCGGAGCAAACGTCAATAACAATATTTAATCCGCCTAATTTATAAGAATGAACCATATCTTTATTCTCCTAAAGCCATATTAAAAATGCCGCCTTACAAGGCGGCATTTTTGTAAATCAACTTATTTCTTTTTGCTTTCGCACTGCTGATTTGCAATACCACAGCTTGTTTTACAAGCAGACTGGCAAGATGTCTGGCATTCGCCACAACCACCGTTTTTAGCGCTTTCGCAAAGATTTTTTGTATCTAATGTTTTGATAGCTTCCATGGTGTTTTCCTCCAATAAAATTGTTAAAATTAATATATCACTATAATAATAAAAAGTCAAGCACCATATTGCAAAACTTACTTGTAAGTAGAAAACTTTAATTAGGGTTTTTACAATTAAAACACTTGACTTTACTGTAGCAGAGTGCTAAAATACACTCATTAAATGCGTTTGAACAGAAATTAGTAATCGTAGCAGAAGCCTTCAGAGAGTTGCCGTTTGGTGCAAGGCAATAGGTGGAGCTTTGGTGAATTCCTTCTGTGAGCATTGTCCCGAAAGGTTTCCAAGTAGGCGGCAACGGGTGTTCCCGTTACAGAACGAAAGTGTTAGTTGACACTTTGCAAGGCCGTAATCGTGAGAGTACGGTAAACTGAGGTGGTACCACGAGATTTACTCGTCCTCTGTATTCTTCGGAGTACAGAGGGCGTTTTTGTTTTCTGTTTCCGTAATTAGAAAGGATGATAAAAATGGCGGAAAATTATTATCAAAAAGAAATTGAAACTATGCCTGTGGAGAAAATGAAAAAGCTTCAATCAGAAAAGCTTGTAAAACAGGTAAGGCACGTTTATGAAAACGTGGAGTATTATCGTAACCTTATGGATGAAAAGGGCGTGAAGCCTGAGGATATTAAGGGGATTGAGGATTTACACAAGCTTCCCTTCCTTTCAAAAGCAGATTTAAGAGATGCTTATCCTTACGGACTTTTGGCAAAGCCTCTTTCGGAGTGTGTGCGTATTCAGTCAACCTCAGGCACAACAGGTCGCAGAGTTGTTGCCTTTTATACACAACACGATATTGACTTATGGGAGGATTGCTGTGCCCGTGCGCTTGTTGCAGCAGGTGGCACAAAGGACGACGTTTGTCAGGTAGCATACGGCTACGGCCTTTTCACAGGTGGTGCAGGTCTTAACGGCGCATCACATCGCGTAGGCTCCTTGACTCTTCCTATGTCATCAGGTAATACGGATCGTCAGATTCAGTTTATGATGGATCTTAAGGCAACTATTCTTTGCTGCACACCGTCTTATGCCGCTTATATCGGTGAATCCTTGAAGGAACAAGGCTATAAGCCTGAGGATATTCCTCTCAAGGCAGGTATTTTCGGTGCTGAGCCTTGGACAGAGGAAATGAGAAGGGGCATTGAAGCAACCTTGGGTATTAAAGCATATGATATTTATGGTCTTACAGAAACTTCTGGTCCCGGTGTATCCTTTGAGTGCTCAGAGCAAACAGGTATGCACGTTAACGAGGACCATTTCATTGCAGAAATCATTGATCCCGAAACAGGTGAGGTGCTTCCCGAAGGTGAAAAGGGTGAGCTTGTGTTCACCTCTCTTGATAAAGAGGCGTTTCCGCTCCTTCGTTATCGCACTCGTGATATTTGCGTACTTTCACGTAAAAAATGCTCCTGTGGCAGAACACTTATAAAAATGGCTAAGCCTATGGGCAGAACAGATGATATGCTTATTATTCGTGGTGTTAACGTGTTCCCAAGTCAGATAGAAGCAGTTCTTCTTAAGGAAGGCTACGAGCCTAACTATCAGATTATTGTTGACAGAGTTAACAACAACGATACCTTCGACGTTAACGTGGAGATGCTTCCGGATCAGTTCACAGATAAGGTTAGTGAAATTCTCGCTATGGAAAAAACACTTGCCGATGCTATGAAGATTATGCTCGGTATTAATCCGAAGGTGCATCTTGTTGCACCAAAGAGCATTGTTCGCAGTGAGGGCAAGGCAGTTCGTGTTATTGATAAGCGTAAGCTAATATAATTCGGAGGAGGAATATTTATGTCAATTAAGCAGTTAACAGTTTTCGTTGAAAACAAACAAGGTTCAATGGTTTCCATTACGGACACTCTTGCAGAAAATAACGTTAATCTCAGAGCACTTTCTATTGCAGAAACAGAAGATTTCGGCATTCTTCGTCTTATTGTAAATGATGTTGAAACTGCAAAAAACACTCTCACCGAAAAAGGCTATCTTATAAAAGTAACAGATGTTGTGGGTGTTAAAATCGGTGATGCTCCGGGTAAGCTTACTGCAGCCTTAGGTGTACTTGATAAAGCGAATATTAACCTTGAGTACCTTTATGCTTTTATGGCTCGTACAGAGAAACACGCATACGTAGTTCTTCGTGTTGAGGATATTCTTGAGGCAGAAAGCGCTCTCGAAAACGCAGGCTTCCACCTTATTACAGAAGGGGATATTGCAAAGCTTTAATAAAGTAAAATTGCCGTTAGTTATCTTTCGGCAATTTTTTTTGGAAATCATTTAACCAAAAAGTTAAATGATTGTTGACAATTGTATTTTCTTATGATAAAATACATTTAACCAAAAGGTTAAATGACAAAGGAGGTATCGTGGTGGGAATTCAGAAAACCTTACGAGCGTTATCTGATCCGATACGTCGGGAAATACTTGAAATGCTTAAGGTTGGGCGACTTTCTGCAGGGGATATTTCGGAAAATTTTTCCGTCAGTGGCGCAGCAGTTTCCAAGCATCTTTCCGTTTTAAAGGATGCAGATTTAATTCGTGATACCCGAGAGGGTAAGTTTATTTACTATGAGCTTAACGCCTCTGTTTTAGAAGAGGTTATGCTATGGCTCACAGGCTTGAAAGGAGAAGAAAAATGATTAAGAAAAATTTAAAGCTACTTGTTAT
>X40_Bactrian_Camel__coassemble_58_pt1 | contig 22655 bp, 27 predicted proteins | sample X40_Bactrian_Camel__metabat2_low_PE_002 | metagenome-assembled genome bin X40_Bactrian_Camel | reverse complement strand
TGCGAAGCTGTATGAAGATACTGCGAGCAAGCAAGACAAAGCTATTCGCCAAATATCGAAAAAGCATAAAAGGAGAAATGTTTATGTTAAAAGGTATACCTAACATCATCAGTCCCGAATTGTTGAAGATATTGGATGAAATGGGACATGGAGACGAAATTGTAATCGGTGACGGCAATTTCCCGGCGGCAAGTAATGCACAGAGACTTGTTCGTTGCGACGGTCACAACGTGCCTGAATTACTTGATGCAATACTTCAGCTTTTCCCTCTTGATAGTTACGTGGATAGCCCTGTTATGCTTATGCAAACAACAAAGGGCGACCCGACTCCAACTATCTGGGCAGAGTATCAGAGCATTGTGGACAAGCACAACGGCGACACAAAAATGAGCGAAATCGAACGCTTTGCTTTCTACGACAGAGCAAAAGAGGCTTATGCAATTATTGCAACAAGCGAAATGGCTCTTTATGCAAACGTTATCCTCAAAAAAGGCGTTGTTACAGACTAATAAATCTGTCTGTTAAAGTTTTTAGTAAAATTTTGCCCGTGGTCTAAAGCTACGGGTATTTTTATGCATACTATTTACAGTGAAACAAAACGTGGTATAATACAAGCACATATTTTGAACAGAGGAATTTTTATGACGAGATATAATTACGTTGATTACGCAAAGGCGCTTTGCATTATAATCGTGGTATTTATTCACACAGGCTTCAGTGCACTGAATAATATAATTCTTTTTGCTATGCCCCTGTTTTTTATGGCAACGGGTTACACCTTTTCCTTAGGTAAAAGATCTGCACGGGAAAGCATTGCAATCAGATTCAAAACAATAATGGTTCCCTATTTCCTGCTGATGCTCTTTTACACTTTGTTAGAGATGCTCCGTGCCACTCTTTTTGAATACGGAAACGCTTCAATCGCCTTCCCCTCTATTTTAAATACAGTTTACGGCTCAGGCGTTGTGCCTTTTGACAACGGAATTTTTGAAGAGCTTAAGGTGATTATGTCCTTCAAAGCGCAGCCACAAACAGGAGTTGACCTTATTTTGCCAACAAACTGTCACTTGTGGTTTTTACCTGCCATGTTTTCGGCATATACAATTTTTGTTCTTACGGTCAATGCCACTCGTCGCAATCATCTGATAAAAATTTTAACCGTTTGTTGCCTTCTTTTAGTTGCAGCCTCTGAGGTCGTTTTTACTCAGCTTTGGCAGTTACCCTTTGGTCTGGGCAGAGGTGCGTTAGGTGCGGCATTTATGCTTTTCGGCTTTTGGATAAAGGATTACAAGGCGCTTGAAAATAAATCAAAGCTTTATTTTGTGGCAACAAATCTGTTGGCAGCCGTTATTTTCGTTGGAGCTCTCCTTTCAGGCTCAAACGGCAGCGCATTTGTAAGAAGCGTATACGGACCGTACGGAGCTTTGAGCGTGTTTATCTCCTTTATAGGTGGTGCCGCAGGTATCTGGCTGCTTTTATCCTTGTGCATTGGCATAGAAAACCTGCCGTTACAAAAGCTTAAAAGCTTTTTGTCCTTTATCGGCAAGAGCGCAATGACTGTATACGCCTGGCACATGGCAGTTAAATTTATATTTGATGCGTTTTATTTATGCGTTATTAAAAAATCGGACTTTTCCTTACTTGACGAATATAATATGGGCCTTATGCCCCAAAGCTCAACGTGGTTTATGATTTTTGAGGCAGTAAGTGTAATTGCAATCTGCTTACTGTTAAGTAAATTAAAGCAAATTATTATTTCAAAAAAGCAAAAAGCTTAAGGAAAAAGAGGAATATACTTTCTCCGTTGCAAAACAGATTAAAAGCCTTGCAAAAATTTGCAGGGTTTTTTATTTTACCCTGTTTATTTGGCTTTTGTCGGTTGCAATTATATATATTAATATGATAAAATTAATATATATGGCTTTATTTTTTGGGGATGATTAATTTGCTGAAGGCAGTTGTTTTTGACCTTGACCACACTCTGTTTGACAGGTACGAAACGTTAAAACAGGTTGTGCCGTTTTTCAGAGAGCGTTTTAAAATTGCAACCGGAATAACAGACGAGTTTATTTACGAGAGACTCTCCTGGGCAGACAAAAGCTTTGTGCACACAGGCTGGACGGAAATCTTTGGTCACCTTTGCGAAAAGGGAATTTTTGAGGAAATTCCCGAATATGAGGATTACGTCGCCTTTGTTTTGTCAAAATTCAAGGAGATTGCCGTCAAGTTTCCGTTTACAATTCCTACCTTAGAAAAAATAAAATCTATGGGCTACAAAATCGGTCTTATTACAAATAGCTCAAGCGACGTGCAAAACAAAAAGCTTGCACTTTTAGGTCTTACAGATATTTTTGACTGCGTCATAATCAGTGGTGACACTCCTTACCAAAAGCCTGACAAGGAAATCTTTTTGATGATGGCAGAAAAATTAGAGGTTTCTCCGTCAGAGATGATGTACGTTGGCGACCATCCGAAATTTGACGTAGACGGCTCTCGGAATGCAGGTTGTATACCCGTTTGGGTAAAAACAACAGGCACGTGGATATTCCCCGAAATAGAAAAACCGAATCTGCAGGTAGAAACAGTTGCAGAAATTCCAAAAATTTTAGAAAGAGTAAAGTTATGAAGGGCATAGATTTTTTACCTACAACTGCACAAGAGGTCAAGGACAGAGGCTGGGCACAGGTAGACTTTGTTTACGTGTGCGGTGACGCCTACGTTGACCATCCATCCTTTGGTGCATCAATAATCACGCGTGTACTTGAAGCGCAAGGCTTCAACGTGGCGTTTCTTGCTCAGCCTGACTTTAATTCCACAAGGGATTTTATGCGTTTCGGCAAGCCTCGTCTTGGTTTCCTCGTTTCTGCAGGTAACATAGACTCCATGGTGGCGCATTACTCTGTTGCAAAGCGTAAAAGGAGCTACGATTACTATTCTCCCGGTGGTAAATTCGGTCTGCGTCCCGACAGAGCAACAATTGTATACTCAAAGCTTATTCGCGAGGCTTATCCCGACAGTCCTATTATTTTGGGTGGTCTTGAGGCATCTCTTCGTCGTTTTGCCCATTACGATTATTGGGATGACTGCGTTATGGAAAGCCTGTTGGTTTCCTCCGAGGCAGATATTCTCACCTATGGTATGGGTGAAAATATTATAAGAAAAATTGCCTCTCTTCTTGATAAAGGTGTGCCCATAAGCAAAATCCGAGACGTGCGAGGTACTGTTTGGCTTGGTGAAAAGGGCGACAAAATCCACTTTGACAGCTGCGGTAACTGGGATTGGAACAAATTAAAAAGTGACAAAAAATATTACGCTCAGGCATTTGCCGAGCAGTATAAAAATCAGGATAGCTGCTACGGCAAGGCTCTTGTGGAATTCTACGGTGACAAGATGCTTGTGCAGAATCCTCCAATGCCTCCACTTGAAAGAGAGGAGCTTGACGAGATTTACGATTTGCCGTATATGAGGGATTGTCATCCGTCATACGAAAAGCAAGGCGGTGTGCCTGCCATTACAGAGGTGCAGTTTTCTCTTACTCACAACAGAGGCTGTTTCGGTGGCTGCAATTTCTGTGCACTTGCCTTCCATCAAGGCAGGAGCGTTCGTTCAAGAAGCATTGAAAGTGTGGTAAAAGAGGCAAAGCTTCTGACGGAGCTTAAGGGCTTCAAGGGATACGTTAACGACGTTGGCGGCCCAACGGCAAACTTCAGAGAGCCTGCCTGCGAAAAGCAGCTTAAAAACGGTGTTTGTCCAAACAAAAAATGCCTTGCTCCTGAGCCTTGCAAAAACCTTAAGGCAGACCACAGTGAATACATTAAGCTTCTGAGCGAAATAGAAAAACTACCGAAAATCAAAAAAGTGTTTATCCGTTCGGGTATAAGATTTGACTATCTTATGGCAGATACCTCACCTTCAGGTAACGCCTTCTTCAAAAAGCTTGTAAGGGATCACGTAAGCGGTCAGCTTAAGGTTGCTCCTGAGCATTGCTCACAAAACGTTCTTGCCCTTATGGGAAAGCCCAATTTTAAGGTATACGAAAAGTTCAAGGACAGATATTTTGAGCTTACAAAAAGCTTTGGGCTTGAGCAATACCTTGTGCCGTATCTTATGAGCAGTCATCCGGGCAGTACGCTTAGCGATGCCGTTAAGCTTGCAGAATATATAAAGCGTTGGAACTATAATCCTGAACAGGTGCAGGACTATTACCCTACACCGGGAACTGCATCTACGGTTATGTTCTATACAGGTATTGATCCATTCACAATGAAAGAGGTCTACGTGCCGAAAACCACAGAGGAAAAGCGTATGCAAAGAGCACTTTTGCAATGCGCAGACCCTAAAAACGCAGACCTTGTAAGAGCTGCCCTGAAAAAATGTCACAGAGAGGACCTTATCGGCTACGATAAAAAGTGCCTTGTTAAGCCTTCATATAAGGACAGAGTTGAACAGGCAAAAAAACAAAAATCTACTCAAAACCGTAGCAGAAGCACAGGAAAAAATAACCGTAAGCCCTCTACTCGCAGAGGCAAGGGCAGATAAGGAGAAAAGCTATGCAATTACTTAAAATAGATAAAGAAAATTATATCGGTCAAGCAGACCCATATATTATTGAGCATCAGGGAAAATACTATATTTACACCACAGGTGACGACGGAATATACGGCTACTCCTGTGATACTCTCCTTGGAGACTGGAAATTTGAAGGTCGAATCTTTACTCTTGAAGGCAGAGAGCATTTTTGGGCGCCATCGGTTATTTATCTTGACGGCAAATTCTATATGTATTTTTCTTTTGAGTATTACGAGGATACTCCTGACCAAGGCGGACACCATCAGGCAATGCACGTTGCAGTTTGCGACTCTCCTATGGGTCAATTCCAATTAGGCGGACAAATTGCTCATCCCTTCAGCATTGACTCTCATATAGTAAAAACTGAGGCAGGACTTTTCCTTTTCTATTCACCGAATACCTTTGAAGGTAACAGAATAGGCACACATATCGTCGTACAAAAAATGAAGGACCCGTATACTCTTGAAGGCGAGCCTACAGTTGTGCTTCTTGCATCTATCGACGAGGAGATTTTCCGCCGTGACAGATATAAAGAAGGTCAGCACTGGCACACGCTTGAAGGTGCATACTGGTTTACAGAGGGCGACTGGCAATATCTTATGTACAGTGGCGGTCGATACGAGGACGAGACTTATTTTGTTGGCTATGCGGCGGCAAAAACAAATGAGCAGGATTTAAGAAAGGTCAAATTCCAAAAAATGCCTGATGAAAACACTTACGCTCCTCTTTTAAGAAGTAACGATTGGGAGGAAGGCACAGGCCACAACAGTGTTATTAAGGTTGACGGTCAGTATTACTGCGTTTACCATGCCCGTAACACAGAGGCAGACGGCCTCTACGGTGACAGAAGAAACGCACGAATTGCAAAAATGCACGTTAAAGACGGTGTTATTACAATAGAGAGATACCCTGATCATATTTAAGAGGCGGTTAATATGAAATTTATAAAAAGCTTACTTGTTTTTATTTTAATATTCTCTGTTATTTTCTGTTTTGCAGGCTGCAAAGAGGACTCCTCTGAAGATGGTGCCTCATCCACAAGCAGTCCTACGCAAAGCGTAAACAGCACTACTGCTCCATACTCGCAATCCTTTTCACAGGTGCAGGAAGCTCCTTCTTTACAAGGAGATGCTGAAACGTCGGCAGAAGCTGCTGATACAACAAACTCATCTATAAATACCTCTGCTCCGTTTTCCGTTACCACAGAGGGCACTTTCCCCATAACAACAAATCCGTACTTTGCAGTGACTACAGAAAGCTCTGCTACTGCTCCTGTTACAGAAGCAACGGAAAATTCTTCTCAAGACGTGCTTTCCTATACAGAAAGCTTCCAAGGAATAAAGCATACTGTTTTTTATCCCGGTAACCTTTCAAGCAGTAAAACAAAATATCCCGTTGTTGCTTGGGCAAATGGCACAGGTGTCAGCTACACAATTTACGAGGAGCTTATAAAAGAAATTGCAAAAGGCGGATACGTGGTTGTGGCAAACGATGAAACCATGGCTGCAGACGGCACTGCGCAAATATCCTCCATTGATTTTGTTGTTTCAGAAAGCTCCGACTCCACAAGCCCTTTGTATAAAAAGGTCAATACGCAGTTAATAGGTGTTGCAGGTCATTCACAAGGTGGCAGAAGCTCCGTCAACGCAGCTGCAAAGGACTCAAGAATAGACTGTGTTATATCCTTTGCAGGCAGTAATTTTGTGGAAGAGGCAGAGCTTCTCGGCACTCCGACGCTGTTCCTTGCAGGCGGCAGCGATTTAATCGTTGACGCTGACAGTTGGATAGTTCCTGCCTACGAAGCTTGTACGGGAACTGCAGTTTACGTCTCTCTGAAAGGTGCAAGGCATCTTGCCTGCTCTCAGAATCCGGAAAAATATACGTACTATGCAATAAATTGGCTTGACGCTTGGTTAAAAGAGGATACCGACGCCAAAAAAATCTTTAAAGCAGACGGTGAACTGTCTCGGGATACTCAATGGACGGATTATTGCAGTAAGGGCTTCTGATTATCTTTTTTATTAGCCTATATTATCTTGACTTTATATATATTTTATAATATAATGCTCGTTGTAATTTTTAGAAAAAACAGGTGTTTTTATGATAACACAGGAACAAATCAACAGAATAAATGAGCTTGCTCGCAAGTCTAAGGCAGAGGGCCTCACAGAAGAAGAAAGACTTGAACAAAAGAATCTTCGTGCAGAGTACGTAAAGGCTTTCCGTCAATCTCTTGAGTGTCAGCTTGAGTCTACGGTTATTGTCCGTCCCGACGGCTCAAAGGAGCGCATCTCAAAAAAGTCAAAGGGTAAAAGCTGATGGCTACCGTAAGAGAAGCTCGCAAAAGCGATTTGAAGGACGTGGAATACGTATGCCGTATGACTGCAGGTAACCTTGCCCGTACTAACGATATTATCGGTGAGGCAACTGCCAAAACGTATTCCTCATACTATATACGCGAATGTACCGACACCTGCTTTGTTTTGGCAGATGATAAGGACGTTGCCGTTGGCTACGTTTTGTGTGAGCCTGATTTTAAGCGCTTCGCAAAAATTTTTCCAAAGGTAGACGTGCCGATTATTTCAAAGATATACAAGCGTGACGGCAGACGTGCCCGTCTTATCCCTTTCCCCTATTGTATTTTTGGCAGAAAGTATCCTGCCCATTTGCATATAGATATTCTTCCCGAATATCAGGGTAAGGGCTACGGCTCCTTGATGATGGAGGCTCTGCTGCAGAAGCTTTCAAGCACAAAGGTCAAGGGTATTATGCTTACCGCAGACAGCGACAATTACGGAGCAATCCGTTTCTATAAGCGTTTCGGCTTTCACACAGTTATAAGCATCAAAAATGCCGGAATAGTAATGGCAAAAAATATTTCTAAGTAAGTGATTTTTATGGCAAATTCTCCCGTTACAGCAATAATATTAGGCGCAGGGCATCGTTCCATGGCATATGCAAAATATGCACAGGAGCACCCTGAGGAAATACAAATCGTGGGCATTGCAGAATTAGATGAATTCCGCAGAAATACTGTCCGCGATATGTTTAATATTCCCGAAAATCACGTGTTCGAAAGTGCAGAGGCTCTTGCACAGGCTCCAAAATTTGCAGATGCAGTAATAAACGGCACAATGGACGAGCAGCACGTGGAAACGGCTATCCCTCTTCTTGAAAAGGGATACGATATGCTCCTTGAAAAGCCTTTTGCCGTTAACGAAGATGAGCTTGACGCTTTAATGAAAACTGTAAATGAGCATAACAACAAGGTTATGATTTGCCACGTTCTCAGATACAACAAGGTTTACCTTACTGTAAAAAATCTTATTGTTGAAGGCAAAATCGGTGACGTTATTAATATTCAGACGGTTGAAGACGTCAGCTACCACCATCTTTCAACCTCTTTTGTCAGAGGAAAATGGGGCAACACAAAAAATTGCCATACCTCTATGCTCCTTGCAAAATGCTGCCACGATTTAGATATTATGGCGTGGCTTATGGGCGAGGACAAGCCTGTTTCGGTATCCTCTGTTGGCACTCGCTTCCAATTCCGTGAAGAGAATGCGCCCAAAAATGCAGGTACTCGTTGCCTTGCAGACTGTCCGTTGGTGGACTCCTGCAGATACAGTGCAAAACGCCTTTATCTTGACCACCCAAATAACTGGGAGGTCTACATTTGGCGTGACATTGAGCATATTGCAGAGCCTACCTACGAGGATTACAAAAACAGTCTTTTAAAAAGTGACTACGGCAAGTGTATTTATAAATGCGGTAACGACGTTGTTGACCACCAAAGCGTGCTTGTAAAATTCAAAAGTGGTGCAACAGGCACACATAATCTTACAGGTGGCTGTGCCGAAAGCGTAAGAACGCTCAGAGTAATTGGCACAAAGGGCGAAATTTATGCCGAAATGGAAAATAAATTTGTTACCCTTAAGGTAATAAACCCAACTCCTACCACGTATTTTGATGAGGAAACCTTTGATCTATCGTACGTTTCAGACGAAGGTCACGGTGGTGGAGATACAGGTCTTATGGCAGATTTTGTGAAGTTCATTAAGGGCGAGGAGCCTTCCGTCTCCTGCACGTCTGTACATAACTCCGTTGCAGGTCACAAGATTATTTTCCGTGCAGACAAATCTAACGAAAACGGCGGACAGGTAATCTCCTTAGAGGACTAAAATCGGTGCCAATAATATAAATTGACACCGAATTTTATATGTGATAAAATAACAGAGCTACAAAGAATTTAGGTATAGTGAAGCTCTGACCCTCTTGCAAACCGAAGGTTTGGAGAAGGCAACCACTCTTTTGAAAAACGTCGAGTGCAAAAACAATTTAATATATTCGCAGAAGTGGCGGAATGGTAAACACGTATGGTTCAGGTTACCTATCCTAAGTGCAAGGACTTGAAAAGTGCAAAAGCCAATGATAAAATAGTGATGAAAATCACACTAAAAAAGTTAATATGCGGGTATGGTGAAACTGGCAAACACGTATGGTTCAGGTCCATATGTCGCGAGACTTGCAGGTTCAAGTCCTGTTACCCGCACCAAACAGTATAAATCCGAACCTTCTCGTAGTTGGAGACGGGTTCGGGTTTATCATTTCTGTTGCATATCCTAACTTTAACAGTAAGAAATAAAAGACACAGGCAGAGAGCGAATGCTCTCTGCCCTTGCTTTTGCTTTTTAAGCCGTCATACTGGCTTTTTCCTTTTCCTTCACCTTTTTCCTTGCCCTGTACTCTTCAAGGCATTTCTGACCTTCTTCTGTGGCAAAGAACGCTTGAATATCAGGCAAGAAGCATCTTACTATTGCTTCCAATTCGTAGTCAGGAATATTCCATTCACCACGCTTTTTATAAGCTCCGCTACGGTTATTTATCGCCCTGAAGATTTCTTTACATATTAATTTGCATGTTGTTATCATTTTCACAACTTTGCCTTTTCTTCTACTTGTTTTTTGAGTTTTGAACATGGTTTACTTCACCTCCTTCCTTATTAGTTTCGCCTACCAATTTATCTTGTTCTTGTTGCCAAGCTTCATATTCCTTTTGTCCTTCTTCACTTTCGAAGAAAGCTTTTATCTGTGGTAAAAAGTGACGGACAAGAGCATCAATTTCATGTTGTGGCAACTCACATTTATTTGACATGGCTATCAATACCTTTCTCATAAATTTTCCATAGTCAGACCTTCATCATCGTTTTGGTCATCGTATGCACCCATAACAGCACCTGCAGCAAGACCTAACAACGCACCGACAGCTTCACCATTTTCTTCTGCCTGAATACGCTTGCGACGTTCTTCCTCATCCTCATCATCAGTTACGAAAACAGAAGAAAGAGAAGCCCCAAGATTACCGATACCGCTGCCGATGAGCTCACGCTTATAGCCAAGTGGATAAGGAATGTTCTCATATCCAGTTTCTCCTTGGCTTCCATTATTGCTTGGCGCAGATCCGAACCTTGTTCCAATGAATCTCTCGTAATCTTTTCGAGAGTCTTCCCAACCTGTTGTTCGTAATCCTTCATCTGACGAAGGATATTCTCCGCTTGAACCTGTTGGGAATGTATCACTGTTTTCGCTTCCGAGAGCGCTTGATTGAACTTCTTCTGCTCCATATCCGACCAATCTTCCAGCAGTTGATTCATCTGTTCTACCGTAATCAGTTCGGTAAACATCTCCAACACCTTCGGATAAAACTCTGCGTTGGTCTGCAGAATATCCAGCATTGTATCCCAATCCTTTTCCTGAATCGGAACCATCACCGGCATTGAACTCTGCGTAAGGCTTTGCATATTCTGTGAGTTTCTCTCCACCAAATTTGCTATGGTAGAGTTCTTTTCTTGCGTATAGTTGTTTTCTGAGTTGTAGTTCATATTCAATATTCTCCTTAACATATTTTTTGTCGTGAAGCTTAATATCACGACATTTCTTTCCATTTGGACAAGTAAAAGTTATATATTTTCTTTCGCTTGTCCAGGTTACTTGGTAACCTTTTTTATTCATTTCTTTTATGAAAGCGTTTCGGCTACCACTACGCTTCATTGCATCATTGATGTCTGCCATCAATTTAAATTTCCAACTCTGACCATTATCAGCAGCTCGATACTCTCTTGCTGATAAACTGTCACCCTTGCCTGTGTAAGTTTCGAGAGTACTGAAGCCATACTTTTTGCAAAGCTCATCATTCAAACCTCGAAGTTTAACCACGGTATTGGGTGGTTGGTTGAGCTTCAATCCCGTTTCAAAGCTAACGGAATTGATAACGAAATGATTATGCAGGTGATTTGCATCAGAGTGAGTTGTAACTAAAACCTCGTGACCTTGCCACGCTTTTTCAGCAAACTCCAAGCCGATTTTATGCACCTGCTCAGGCGTAATATTTTCATCAGGAGAGAAGGATTGAACGTACTGATAGAAGTTAGTACCTTTCACTTTGCCGTAACTTTTCTTAGTTACCATGAACTCAGTGAAGGCATTTTCACCATCACAATTCACTCCACCCACAAGTCTTTTTTCACTTAACCTGTCATAGACTTTTTTCTCCTGAGTGCAGTAAAATATCAAGCCTTTCATAGCTGCAATGCTTTGGTTGGTTTCTTTGATGTATGTAAAAGTTGCCATCAGTTTTTACCTACCAATTCCAGCATTTGTTCATAAATCTTTCGTTGCATATTGATTACTTCAGTGAAGTTATATGAACTAACCGCTCCTGAATTTATCTTCATAGCAATCTGATTTATGTTGTTACCGATTCGTTTAAGCTCAACCAACAAGGGTTTGGTGTCTTCGGCAACATTGATTTTGCTCTTGTTAGAAACTGCAATTATGTATTCTGTTAGATTCATATTTGCACGCTTTGCTTTCTTTTCAATGAGCGATTTTTCCGACTCTGTAAGTCGGACTGTGAGAGTTTTATCTCTCTTTCGGTTTTCTTGCATAATGCACCTCGTTTCTTAAGTGGGTTCGGGCTACTGCCCGTAATTTGCGGTGGTTGGATAGCCGACTGCTCTGCTTGCCCCAGCTAAAGCAGGGACATTTCAACTTGCACACTATGATCATTTGTTTCATAGTGTATATAGCATCTTCTCACGATTCCTTCTTACGAGAGAAAGTTCATAAGCCTTCCTCGTTTCGATGCTTGCCTTCTAAGTCAACATCGTTCCTGCGCTGCTCCCGATAAAATTCTATTCACACTACAATGGGCGTACAGCGCGTTTCGTGAGAGTGGTAGGCTTACCGATTCTCTTTCGAGAGCACTTTCGCGCCTTTCTCCATCGGCACGGAATTTCTTCCGCTGTCATCGCTCAATCCACCCGCCTCACATATCCTGTTGACCGGCTTATTCAATTGTCGTGACAGGCTTTCCTTTTTCGCCTGTCTGTGATATAATTGTAACAAGGATTTTGACGCCCAGAATGAGAAAGTAAATGCCATAAAAAAAGCAAAAGTTTACTTTTACACAAAAAGGAGTACTATGGAAATTCACGAACACGAATTCGGTCTTTATCTTACATTAGAAGAAGATGGATATATAAAAAGAACCCTCATCTCAGAATCCGGTGCAGAAGATATACCTTCCACCAAAATTCAAGATGAGGTGATACTGTTTTCAGAATTAAATTTTAAACATTATACTATGGTTGTTGATACTTTACAGGAGATGGCAGACCAAATAGATTTAGAAGGCAAAGCCGAAATGACAACAGAGGAAAAAGAAAAATTTGATTCTTTCATTTCACTGATCGATAATTTACTGGTTGAGTTAGAAAAAGAGCAACCTATTCAAGGATTGCTTTTGAGAACTACGATACAGGATTCGTTGCCGATAAATGATGATTCTGCAGAGTATGCATATTTAGCAACTAAAATAATTCCTGAACAATTACGTGCAGTTGTTGATTATAACTTTTTCTTAAATAGCTTGTTCATTAACATGCTTATTAAAAATCCGATTATTGAAGGTACGGATTGTTACTTCATTTCAACACTAAAAGTACAGCAACAATTAACTTTTAAAAGTGAGTTAACAACACGATATTTCATCAGGTCATTGGTTGATTATTATATTTTCCTGACTATGCAATTTTTAAATACAAAACCCACTGTTACACGGTGTGAATGTTGTGGTCGTTTCTTTGTACCCAAGACAAACAAATCAACAAAATACTGTGACCGTATTATAAAAAACAATCTAACTTGCAAACAAATAGCACCGAGCTTGAAACACAAAAAAATAGTTTCTGATGATAAAGTTGTTGAAGCATACGACAGAAACAAAAGAAAAATGTACCGCCGATATGAACGTAATGACGGTAAAGTATATATGCCTAAAAAAGGTTTGACTTACGATGGTTTTTACGATTGGAATGACAATGCAACCGAAGCAAGAGATAAGTATCTTAGTGGAATAATATCTGCAGAAGAGGCATTAAAGATTATTGAAGTTAATGATTAATAGTAAAACTAACACCGAGAGTAATCGCACTCTCGGTGTTTCTGTGTATTGTAATATTTTTTCACTGGTTATTCTTTGTGTTATGCAGTCAAATTTTTGTGCATAAAACTACTGTGGAAATATCTGATATTTTATGATATACTCAACTCATAAACTTGGATTTGATGGAGATATAGATATGTTAAACGATAAAGCTTTGCTTGAATTTGTTGAACCCTATTATGCAGATAAAGATATTATGCATAATATGTGGCACATTGAACTGGTTCAAAAAATGATTAGTAAAATCCTTTCCAATTGTAATTACACTGTTGATGAAGAATGTTTAAAATTAGCAACATACTTTCATGGCTTCATATATTCTGACGAGGAAAAAATCAAGCAGTGGATGTTAGCACAGAACTATAATGAAAAAATGATTTCTAAAACAATCCAAATAGCTTGGGAATCTCAAAGAAGCGAAGTTCCCGAGACTATTGAAGGAAAGATTTTACACGACGCTCACGTATTAGAAGGCGGAAGAACATACCAAGTTGTAAAAACTTTGATTACCGGTTCTGTCAGAGGACAATCGTTAATTGATACTTTGGATTTTATGGAAAAGAATGTTTTAAACCAAAACAAATGCTATTTACCTGAGACTATTCCTTTGTGTGAAGATATGAATAATTTTACAAACAGTTTCTTCGCAGATCTAAAAGAGGGAATTATATAAATAAAAAAATGGAGATTTAGAGAAAATGATAGAAGTTAAATTTTATGACCAAGTAGCAGATGAACTTTTGAAATTTGCAGTTATTATTTCTAAAACAAATGGTAAATGGGTATTTTGTAAGCACAAGGAAAGAAACACTTACGAAGTCCCCGGCGGTCATAGAGAGGAAAATGAAACCATCTTAGAAACTGCAAAAAGAGAACTAAAAGAAGAAACAGGTGCATTAGATTTCACTGTTTCTCCTATTTGTGTTTATTCGGTCACAGGCAAAAACAAGGTGAATGAAACAGGCGAAGAGACCTATGGTATGTTATTCTTTGCAGATATTAAATCATTTGAGAACGAATTACATAGTGAAATGGAAAAAGTCCTGATTACAGATACATTAGTAGAAAATTGGACATATCCTCTAATTCAACCAAAGTTGATTGAAGAAGCAAAAAAGAGAGGATTTATATAAGAATTTGAATGAGTAAATAAAGTGGCACTCAGATTAAGACCATATAACATAAACGATGCTGATACAATACTTTCTTGGAGCAAAGACGAAAAAGCTTTTTATAAATGGTCTGCAGGAGTTTTGAGCGAGTATCCCATCAGTAAGAATCAGTTTCATTGTCTTTTTCCACTGTTATAAACTATTCCTTATTAAAATTTTGACAGTTTATAGAATTTTACAACTTGCAAAAAACAACACTTGTGAGAAATCACAAGTGTTGTTTTCCTTCGCTCGTTAATTGGCATATTTTATAGGATAATTCAAAGAGCTTTATAAGAAATAGCCTTGACATCCATTTTATTCTTGTAAAGTTAGTGCAGAAACTATATTTTTCTCGGTGAAAATAAACTCAAGCGTTGTATGCGTAGCACAGCTACAGAAATTATCAAACACTTGTTTTTGTGTTTAAAGAATAAGATTTGTTAAATCTTTAAAAAATTTCTTTTAAAAACGCTTTTATGGTGCAAAGGTTATGTGCCACCTTCTTTTTCCATAAAAAACACCTCCATTTTATTTTACAGGATTTTTTATATTCCAACTCATAAAAATCTCAGAATACTCTTGTGGATTTTCTATTTCAAAATGGTATTTCTTGTAAAAAATGTTATCTTTAAATACACATGTGAGTTTTTTTGCTGCATTTTTTTTACTTCTTTTAACCCCAGATGATAAACAAAGATTACCTTTAGGTTTGTCACTAAATTCGATTCCCTCCTCAAAATAAAGCGCAAAGCGCAAATGATGACCAATATGAGCCGTTGATATATATGATCTATACTCATTATATTCAGTACGTTCAATATTTTCCGCATCGAATCTCCCGTCTTTAATTGGATACAAACCTGGGATACTAAATGCATGCATCAGTTTGTATGTCTTACCTTTTTCCAGCTTGCTAGTATCAATAATCAGTTTTATGCTGATAAAATCTTTTCTAGAAGCATCCGGCAAATCTTCATATTCGTAGTGTTCGACAACATCTGTAATAATATCATTATCACTTCGATACCAAAAGCCAAAATCTTTAAAGACATTATCAATAGGAGCCTTTATCATTTCACTAAATGGCGCGAACTCTGTCCCCTTTTTTGCATCACTGATATCCAATGTACGAATTAATGAACCTGTTTTCACAGGGTCAATTACCTTTAAAATATATGAACAAACAATCAATCCATCGCCATTTTTATTGACATAAACTTTTTTATTGTACTCGTCATAATAATAATCATCACAACCAGTTTTTTCTTTCAGACTGAATTTTCCAAAAAAGTTACGTGCCTTACTTAGTAAATTAGTTGCCGCATCAATTTCACTAAGAACCATACTACCACCTCAATTATATTATAGCTGAGGTGTAATATTTTGTCAATATTTGTCAAATAATGTTATTATAACCTAAAAAACTAGAAATACAATTAGTCGCATCAATCAACATTTTAGCGTGATATTTATTAAAATATCTTCTGTTTTTTATTACTCTTTACAGAAACACTCCAACTTAGTCATTTATATCACCATGATAAACAACATCAATTTCATACGTGTTTGGCACTTCGAATATTGAACCAAATTTTTCAGCAAGGTTATCATCAATATAATAGGCACTTGTCGTTTCGGCTATTACCTCACTGTTTCTTTTCTTCAAGCGCGCTTGCCAGGTTTCATCGCTGATATCAATGTAATGGAATTCACATGCTATATTTCGGCTGTTATAGAACTCACGAGCATAATCTCTTTCTTCCTTCATCCAGAAGCCCCAATCAAGAATCACATTGATTCCGACCTCTATAAGCTCCAGTGATTTATTAAATAAATAGTTTTGTGTTCTTTCTACATAATCATCGTGCTTATCACCACAATGCTGACCGAATAAAGCAAGGGTTATTTCGTCTGTAGAGAGTAACACAGCGTGATTCTGGACACGTAACTGCTCAGCATATGTACTTTTTCCACTGCAGATTTTACCGCAGATTAAATATACTTTTGGCATAAGAAACACCTTCTGTTATAATTTACAATACATCTCCTGTGCTTTGGGGATGAATCCAAGCTTTTCATAAAGTTTGATTGCTCCGTGATTGTTTACAAGTACATCGAGATTTATAAGATTGCAGTTTTGCTCTTTTGCCCAGTCCTTTGCTGAATTCATAAGAGCTGTACCGAAGCCTTTATTTCTATGTGCTTCCGTTACAATTACATCCATTATATAACAATATTTACCGGGAAGCATAAAGTCAAAATCAGGTCTTTCCTTTGCCTGAAGCAGAATAAAACCAACAACTGTACCATCGTTTTCGTAAACAAGGATATCCGAATCATCATTCGAAATCGTTTTTTCAAGAAACTCGACACTTTGGTCGCCCTCTTTTATGAAATCGGGAATCAGTTTTGCCATTTCCCTAAATTGCTCACGATATAATTCTGATATTGCAATTATATCGTTATGTGTTGCTTTTCTTATCATTGTATCACCTAGTTACTCATAAAGACCTTCTGTTGATTTACCGCTTTTACCTGTAATACCAACAACTCGTGGCCATTGGTTTGTCTCAATTATTGTCGTTGCATTGATATTACCTAAATGTGCATAGAAATGACGGAACTGCGACATTATCAAGCCAAGTCGGTTTTGCTTACAACCGGCGGGTATCTCATACAACATTTCATCGTCAAGGCTGTTCAGATAATCTGTGATTTTTGCTTCTATGCTTTTCAAATACTCTTGTAATTGCTCTTTTGACAAAGTTTCTTCACTTACGATATCAAGAGAGTTTAAATTCTCCGTATGAAACAGTGGGTGCTCATATTCTTTAGGATTTATGTACCATTGGTCCAAACTGTGTAACATATGGTAACAATGTTTCCAAATCGGCATATCGCAGAGAATATAGTCCATATCGCAGGTCTGAAGCATTATATCCGCATTAATAAACATTGTTTCAGTATTCAGTTTGATTGCGTTTACTAAATCGTATTTCATATATATTGCTCCTAATGCTTTCTCATTTTGTTTTACTATAATAAACGACGCCGGAATATTTCCCATCTTTATTTAATCGTCTGTTAGAAATATATCCATCTTTTATAAATCCCGCTTTTTCCATTACTCTAAATGATTGCACATTAAGTTCGTTACACGAACATTCAACCAAATAATAATCACGATTATTCAACAAGTGCTCTGCAACCGCTTTTAATGCTTCGGCAGCGTAACCATTGCCCCAAAATTGATACCATACCGTATATCCAACGTTACAATAATTATGCTTTTTTACAACGGTATTCACATCGATATTACCGACAACTTCGCCCGTGGATTTCAATTCCATAACCCACTTCTCATATTTGTTTTTGTCAGCTTCGCTTATCCATTTTTTAATACATTCCAATTCTTCGTCTTTTGTCAAATTGGGATATTTAATATATTTAGCCAATCTTTCATCTGTGATGATTTCATAAATGGCATCAATATCACTTTCTTTGTATCGTCTTAAAATAAGTCTGTCTGTTTCTATTCTTGGACTTAACATTTTAATTACTCCATATCGCTATAAAATATAATTTCTTTACCTAATAATGTTTTCTCCTTGATTTATTCTTTGTAAACAATAGAATCTGAATCTGTCAGATAGTAAGCTTTGTATTTACTCGTTTTACATAGATTGTCATAGTCATATTTGCGGATATACGTATAATGACAAACAAGTACTCCATCAAATAAACCCAATCCTCTGAAATCGGTCATTTCAACATTGTTATCATCGTATTTTGCAACATGCTTAATATCCTGAGATGCAACATGAGCACCTGCACTGCCGCCTATATAAACAACACCAGATTTAACATAATTGATTATATCTTTATCAAAACCACATTTTCTGATTTTATCAAGTGTACCAAAAGTATTACCACCGCTTATGTAAAGAACATCAATATCAAGATTCCTGAACTTATCGGGATTATTATGGTCAAAAACATAAACATTTTCTTTTTGAAAACCGAACTCTTGCATACGGTCATAATATATGCTACCTGAAATAGCTTCTGCAGTTGCCTTTTCATTAGGTATAAACAAGAGTTTACACTTATCTATAGGATAAGGCAGATTGTCCATAATTACTTGCTGTGATTTTTCATTTCTGAAATCACAGGATGATAAAATTAACTTCATATTAAAAATCCTTTTTAATGTTTTCAAATTTTTCATCGGATAACTTTGCAAAAATTCTCGGAGTGGAAATCTGTCTTTCTAACCCTACATTTTCCCAAGTAGCAGTCCAAATAAGATATGGCTCAAGCGGTAAACAATCTTTTACTTTGATATGTGCACCATCACGAACAAGCAAACCGTCTTTTGCAATCTTCTCGGCATCAAAATAAAGTCTTGCACCTGTTTTATATTCAGCATCAATATCCATTACAATTTTGCCTGATTGTTTAGAATTGACAACAATTTCACCGCTGACACCGCCACCGAACATAATGTAATCACTAAAATGAACAGGGTCACCGAGTTGTTTGCCAATAGGTTCTTTTTCAGGAATATTGAGCTTTTTCCAACTTTTGAGCACTCCGTCTTTCTGTATTTGATACCAATTTTCTATTGATGTGCTATGTACTAAAATTAGTGTTTCATAGTCACGCAGGAGTGTTTCATTATAACAGTGTCCAACATAATAGTTCTGAGCTTCATTATATTCATCCTCTGTAATTGCAATAATACCGTTTAGATTATTTGCATTACAATATCCAATAAAATCTCCGACAGCCATTTTCCAATCATCGTGAAGCTGTTTACTGATTTTTATGGTGTATTCACAGCCGTTGTTTGCACCTACAATCATAGAGTTCTCCATATCGGAGGAAAGAGTCAATACCAACCAAGAAGAATCATATTCACTTTTTGTTATTGGATTTATATTGTTTTCTATAAAATTATCTACTCTATAAATCAAGTTTAACACTCCTTGTGTTGATACGATAAAAACAATTCAAATTTTGATATTATAATAATTCTATTGTACTATTTGGATACAGCGAATTTATCTCATTAAGTAATGCTTTAGCATCCTTAAATTTGGGACTAAATGCAATTTTTATCTCATTGAAAGCATTGTCATTTAAAGGGATAACCAGTTGTCTAAAATAAGGTTCATCTGGGTTCGGAAAATTGTTTACACCTTCATTATGACTTAATCTATGCACGCCAACTTTAAGACGCACCTCTTTCTCGCACTCCCACTCTTTCCAATACTTTTCTTTGTTCCAACGTTTGCACCAACCAGCACGTGACTTAATAATACCAGGAATACCTTGAGATATACTTTTACCTGGAATGGTTATCTCGCCTAAGTTTATTGTACAATCACCAAGTATAGACTTTTTCAAATCGTCATCATAAATAATTTTATAAAAATCAAAATCAAAAACATGATAAGGGTCTATACCTCTGCAACCAGAAAGTTCTTTTTCAATTTTAAAGTCAAGAGCCTCTTTACTATTGTTAAATATTTGCATTGGTTCATCGTAACACTTTTGATATGCTGTTGTCATAAATATAGGAGTTCGGGAAAACCATTCAGGTTTAACACCAATAATTACACCATTTTCCATTGTTCCATATTCTTCCCAATGTGAAGCAGGTATGTCGGGTTCATATGTAAAACAACACACATAATATGATTTTTCATAACTTGGAACATCTATTCTTTCGGCTTCTTCGCTATCATTCACGTTTTTTAAATTTGTTAGCCAAAACTCTTTTGATTTTAATATTCCCAACAATCCATCCATATTGGTACAATGATATAACCATTCATATTCTTTAGCCTTTTCTTTTGATTCATTTGCAAGTCTTCTTACATCGAAGTCATTGGGCGCAGTTATTGTTTTACCAACGAATTGATTTGCCCAATTCCATACTTTCTCAACAAATTTTTCATCCATTTAAGCTATCACTCCACAAATCACTTATTACTATATAATAAGAGACATAAATAAAAATTTTTCTGTTTTTCATTATATCTTTATTGCTCTTACAATCAAAAATGACGGTTTGATAAACTCATCATATAACGCAGGCCATTTTTCAATTGCCCAAGGTTGTGGTTGGGGTTCACAAACTTCCTCAATTTTGAATCCCGCTTTAGCTAAAGCGTTTATTGTATCGCTGAAAGTTCTGTGATATTTTCTTACACCATCAACATACCAGTGAACATATCTTTCACCAGGTTCATTATAATTTGAAAATGTGTATGAAACTTTTCTACCATTTTCATCTTTATTGTAATGTCCGTTGCCATCTATTGTTGCGGTAATAAGCGGATGCTCTTGCGAAAACAAAAGAACACCGTTTTCGTTGAGTAGTTCATATATATCTTTGCAAAGTTTTTCAAAATCCTCAATATAATGAAAAGCTAAAGAACTGTAAACCAAATCGAATTTTTTGTTAAGAGTCGGTATATCAGTCATACTCATATTTATGTATTCAATATTTTCGTGGTGAGCTTCTTCCTTTGCCACAGAAAGCATTTTTTCAGAGATATCAACACCAACAACGCTACTTGCTCCGTTTTTTATAAACTCAATGCAATTAGCACCACAACCACAACCCAAATCTAAAACAACTTTCCCTGTCTGGTCGGGTAACATTTCTTTCATTGCAGGTTGTTCCAACATATTATTTGAGTTGATTTCTCTGCTTCTCAATTCACTGTAACCTGCAAAAAATGTTTCATTATCATAAATGTTCTGATTGCTCATAGTGACTCCTCAATTATAAGTATTTCTGCATATAAACTAAATTCTGATATGTACCATCTTTGAGTTTGAAAAATTTCGGTTCTACTGATATAACTTGAAAGCCGAATTTCTCATAAAGTGCTTTAGCTCGGTTGTTTCCCTCGATAAATTCAAGGTCAACAATTTCTGTACCATTATGTTCTTCTGCCGCTTTTACCAGTTCTTTAAACATTGCTGAACCAATACCAATATTCCAATACTTTTTCTGAAGAGCGATACCTACTGTTGCTCTATGGGAAGTTTTGCTACTGGTCTTAAAAGTGATGTCACAGTTGCCTGCAATTACGCCATCTACATAACAAGCAAAAAACAAGGTGTTCTGACTTTCACGAACATTATGAATAAATTTCTCTTCACTTTCTACAGTAACACTCTCCCAATCTTCAATTGTGCGAGAAAGAAACTCTGTTTCACCACTGGAAGTTTTAATACTGTTAAGCAACATTTCGGCATCTTCAATTTCAGGAGTTTTTAATATAGCTTCCACGCCATTTTTTAATATAACTTTCTTTTCTTCAAATATCATTTCAATACCTCCTAAAAACAAAACAGGCACCTCCGAGAATACGGAGATGCCTTAATTTACAAAAAGATAAAAACTATATCAATCGCAAACGGACAAAACGGCTCTCCTGTTTCGGAAATTAAGATTCATTGTCATTTTGTCCACCTGCCTTTCGTTTTTTCATATTGTAACAGTTGTTTTGGATGATGTCAATATATTGCTTAAGAGACTATATCGGTTGCAATAAAATTGACAAACTGTTATTCAGATTTGTTTTTTCATTATCAATATAGGTTAATAAGTTACAGTAAACCATACAATCTTCTATAGTAGATCTCATTTTTCTCGATAGAGTTTTTCTTCAAAGCATATAACTGTAATATATTGCTTAATTGCGCATATGTATTATTTTCAACGGCTACTATATCTGTAGATGATTCAGACAATACTTTCAACAAAAGCTTTTTGTTATCTGCCGATAACTGATTATACATTCTTTTCCATATACCAGTTAATCCGATGCCATCAAAGAAATTTCTATAGCGAATGAAATCATCTGGCATACAAAGGATTTCAACAAATTCTTCTGGAGTTGTACCATAAGCACGCTCAAAAAAATCTTTTTCTTTAGCAACCACTCCAGAGGAAACGTTCAAAATAATATTTATTGACCTAAGATATTTTTTACACCAAAAATCACCGACGAAACTCCTATCGATTTCTTCGATAGAAGCGTATTTCATCGGAAAGGAGAATAAAGTGATTTTTTCGTCCTTATGACTTTCACAAAAATCTATGTTTATAGATAAGCGAGTCCAAAGATCTTCAGGTCTGTCCTTATAGTTATACAATAAGTAGTTTGAAAAATTTCTTATTCCGTATTTAGTAGCATTTTCTAGTGCTATCAAATAAGTATCTTTCGTTTCCAAATGGTCAAAGGCTATTCTACATGGCTTTACTGCCAATCGCGCCATAGTTTGCCTTCTCTTCCGTGAAAAGTCTTGCATCAAGACCTTGGTTGAAATCAACGAACCTTTTTATTTTACGATAGTAGTATCTATTAAAAAATTCAGTTATGTATTCCTTGTTGTCGAGTATAG
>X40_Bactrian_Camel__coassemble_57_pt1 | contig 22689 bp, 17 predicted proteins | sample X40_Bactrian_Camel__metabat2_low_PE_002 | metagenome-assembled genome bin X40_Bactrian_Camel | reverse complement strand
ATATAACGGTTGAAAGGTCGTTGTCGGAATTGCGCTTATCCCAGAGATGAGTTGCATCGTGGTTTGCCCACATCAGACAGAATTTCATATCCTTGTTGTTACGTGCCTTGAGGAAACCGTCGTTAAGGCAGTTTTCGAGAAATGGACGGTTATCGTACCAGTACCAGTCGTAGATGAAAACGTTCACTCCGTGGGAAACGGCGCAATCAATCTGCATTTCCATAACACTGCTGTCGGCTTCGTTGACGTAACCCCAGGTCGGTATCCTTGGCCATCGGCAACCCTTATAGCCTTTGTCGGTCATTGCCTTTACCGTTTGCCATTCGCCATCACCTTCGGGCCAAAAAATGCGTGTGCGAGGCTCATCGCCCGTATATGACGGCCAAACAAATGCAGCTATATCGTATTTCATATTTTTGCCTCCGTTGTGTAATTTTACGGTTTCAGTATAGCACAATCCCGCCAATCAAATCAACCTGCAGACATAACCGCTTCACTGCTAAGGCAGCAAACGTAAATGCGCAAATAAATCTGCACGCTGCTGCAACAGCTCCTGAATCATTAATAAATTATTCATTACGTCCACTACTTTAGGGAACGTTTATAAATAAATTGTATATATTTGTTCCTAAATAATAAAATTATCAATTTAATTTTCACGTAAATATCCCCATACGAATTACTTATTGCTAAAACCAATGTTTTTCTTGCGTTTCTTTGTAGCCCTACAGGAAGCTTAAAGGACCAATCTAAATATAATTTGAATTCATAAAACAACTTATCCCCACCAAGCAATCGGTGGGGATTTTGCAAGATTATTTATATTGTTTTTTTGGAGGTTTGGTGTTATAATTCAGTTACGGCAAAATATATTGACCGATAGTTATTTGAGAAAGGGGATTTTTATGAAAATAAAAAAGTTATTATCATTATTGCTTGTGCTTGTAATGTGCTTTGCGTTAGCGTCTTGCGGAGAAAAAACGACGGCAGATAACGGCAAAAAAGATGATATAAAGCCATCGGCAGAAACCACAGAGCCTGTTACGGAGCAAACTTCTTCCGATGAGGTTGAGGACGGCGTTAAGCCGTTACTGTATCGCGTTACAGATGCAGATGGCAGCGTTATATGGCTTTTCGGCTCTATTCACGTAGGTAGAGAGGAGTTTTATCCTCTTCCTGATTACGTTATGGATGCCTTCAATGAGGCAGATAGCCTTGCAGTTGAGGCAGATATTGTTGCGTTTGAAGAGGATATTGCAGTTCAAACTCAAGCATTGTCAAAAATGATGTATCTTGACGGCACAACAATTAAGGATTATATTCCTGAGGACCTTTACAACAGTGCAGTGGAAATAATGACGGAGTACGATTATTATATGCCTCAGCTTGATTATTACTGCCCTTCAATGTGGAGCAGTCTTATACGTTCTCTTGTTTTAGAGGGCCTTGGCATTGAGTCTGAATTAGGTGTGGATATGCATCTTCTCAAAAAGGCATATGAAGAGGAAAAAGAGATTCTTGAGGTTGAATCTGTACAAATGCAATACGAAATGTTAGCAGGCTTCAGCGATGAAATACAATTGCTCCTTCTTGAAGCCTCTGTTGAGATGTATGACGAAATTGACGACGCCGAGGATGAAATGAATCAGCTTCTTGATTTGTGGGCATCAGGTGACGAGGAAGAGTTTGCGAAGGTTATTAACGAGGTGGACGAGGAAATGACCGAAGAGGAGCAAGAACTTTACGACGAGTACAATAAGGAAATGACCGTCAATCGTAATATTTTTATGACAGATTATGCAGAGGACGCACTTGCAGACGGCGGTGACGTATTTATTTGCGTCGGTGCTGCTCACGTTGTTGGTGAAGGTGCAATGGCAGATTTACTTTCTGAGCGTGGCTACACCGTTGAGCTTGTTACAAAATAAGAGTTTTTAACAGGTTGTACGGAGTATTCAATATTTATCTACTTAAAAAATCAGATTGAATTATATTCTAAAAAGTTAAGCAAGGAGTATTTTGACTAATGAAGCTTATAAACAAATTATTTTCTCGTTCAAAAAACGTAACCGATTACAAAAAATTCTTGGGTGCTATACTTTTTTACGTTATAGTAAGCGTTCTTGCAGGGTTAAGTGGCTACGTGCTTTGTATTACACCGATTATAGGCTTTATATTTCCGTGGATATTCGGTGTGACCTCAAGCGTTTACGCTCTTGTTGGGGTAATTATGGCTTTTGTCTCCTTTGCAAAAAATTTAACTAAAGAATAAGCTTTAAGGGTAACGTCAGAATAACGTTGCCCTTATTTATTATTGCAAAGGCAAATTACAGTATGCTATAATTTTTTCAGGTGGTGACGTTATGAAAAATGCAACACAAATCGCAAAACGTGAAGAAAGAGAAAGGCAACGTCTTACAAGGTATAGTAAAAAGGGCTTTTCAGGTCATTATTTTATTATACTTGTTATGCTTATTGCTATTGTAAATATTCTCGATGAGGTAACGAGTAACCTTACGGTTACGGTGCAATCCTCTTTTGTAACAGAGTTTTTTGTGAATAATCCCTTCATGGGTAAATATTACAGCTATGAGGATGGCTTGGCTTTTCATTCTGCCATAGGTGTTTTTACTTATGTGCTTGGTATTTTCACACCGTTTTACAAGGCACTTGCTGATAAATGGGGCAGGAAGGCACTTTTTATACTTTCAACGCTTGGTATGGCAACGGGGCTTATGGTTATACACCTGTCCTCAAGCTACGTAATGTTCCTTGTAGGCTTTGCTATAATAAGCTTCTTTATGGGACACGATATGCAGATTATCTACATCCTTGAGGAAGCTCCCGATAAGCATCGCGCAAAAATATACAGCTTTCTCAAAAGCTTTGGTATATTAGGCGTTATTCTTATTCCTGTGTTAAGGGATGCCATTATGGGCGAGGACGCAACAAAGTGGCGCGAGATTTTCCTTGTGCCGTCGCTTATCGGCTTTGTGGCAGTTTTTCTTATAATTCTTTTTGCGAGAGATACAAAGGTGTTTGTTAACGAAAGGTTAGCGTATCTTTCAAGACCTTTAGAGGAAAGGCAAAGGGAAAAGGCAGAAAAGAAAACAAGCAAATCTGCCCAACGAAATCAGGCAGGTGTCTTTAACGGCGTAAAGTACATATTCTCAAACAAAGACACAAAGATGCTTATTATTGCCCATATTATTTTTGATACGGCAATGCCTGCAATTGCTCTTTATTTTGAGTCCTCAATGCACAAAGCAGGAATGACCACCGGTGAAATTACAAAAGCTCTGTTTATGGTGCCTGTTATCTATGCGTCAATTACATTTTTATCGGGTATCATCGCAGATAAGGCAGGCAGAAAGGTAACCGTTACACTTTTTTCAACTACTTGTGTAATCGGCTACGTGCTTTTTGTTGCAGGTATTCTTTGCGGATGGAATCCGTATCTTGTAGGCGCTTTTGCAGGACTTTACCAAGGCTCTTATTGGATAGGCAGAGATTATATGAACGTTATGATGACGGAAAAGGTGCCGACGGATATACGAGCCTCTGTTGTCGGAGCAGAAGGACTGCTTGTTATAATCGGTCTTGCAGTTGGCTACCTTGTAACAGTTATCGGAATTACAATTCTTCCGATATGGTGGGCATGCATACTCGTTTCTATCCCAACGGTTTCCGTTGCGGCAGTTATTTTTGCCCTTAAGGTTAAGGAAACAAAGGGCGTTGCGTTAGATTAATAAAATATGCAAATGAGGTTTGGTATGAAGGGTTTAACAAGAAGAGAAAAATTAATTGAAAATAAAGAGGATATTATAAAAATTCTTGACAAGGCAAGGGTTTTGCACCTTGGTCTTGTAGACGGTGACGAGCCCTACGTGGTGCCCATGAATTACGGCTATACCATGGATGGCGACAAGCTTACCTTGTGGCTTCACGGTGCAACACAGGGCAGAAAGCTTGACGTTATGAGGAAAAATCCAAAAATATTTTTCTCCATGGAATGCGATTTGGATTATTTTGAGGGCGAGGTCGCTTGTAAATACGGCGTTGGCTATTCCTCTCTTATGGGTAAGGGTACGGCAGAAATTATTGATGATATTGAGGTTAAAAAGGCTGCTCTTACTACGTTAATGAAAACGCAGACAGGTAAGGATTTTGAGTTTAACGATAAGCTTGTAGGCGTTGTGGCTATTATTAAATTAGATATTACGGAATATACTGCAAAGTACAGAGCAGTACCACAAAAATAATTTATGAGAACAAGTAAAAAGGAGGCGTAAAAATGAGGTGTCCCAATTGCAACGGTGAAATCGGCAGATTTGAGCTTTCTCCAAATTGTAAGCATTGCGGTGTAAATATTTTTTACAGTCAGCAAAAAGCCTTGCTTACAGAGGATGCAAAAAAATGTGAGCTTGAGTATGCCACCTTTCGTATCATTGTAGCAAAGCTGAAGGCAGCGTTTATCGGCAGTAAAATTGCAATTTTACGCATAGTCGCTATGGTTATGGCAATAGGTGCGATTTTTGTGCCCTTTGCAAACGTCAGCCTGAACACAACTCTTTTTACAAGTAGCTTCAGCTTTGGTGCATGGGGAATATACACTGCCTTTTCCGACGGTACCTTAGGTGCAGTTTTTCAGCTTTCGGGCTATATGCCAAAGGAAAGCAGGGCTTGTATTTTGCTCCTTTGCCTTATAGCTGCCATTTTCCTTTCGGGACTCGGCATATTCGTTACCCTTTTATTATCTTTTATAAATATTCAAAAATCTGCAAAGGTAATGCGAGTTCTTTGCGTTATCGGTATGGTTTTTTCTGTTGTTGCGACAGTTTTAAGCTTTGCAATGCCTTCCATTATGGCAGACGGTGGATTTTTGGTCGGTACGGCAGGCTTCGGTGCAATTGCTTGTTTTCTTGTGTTAGGCTTCATTTTTGTTCTTAATTATCTTGTAAAAAAGAAAAATATTCAGCCTGAAATTAAAGAGGTTGATATAAAAAGAGTTGAGCTTCGCAAAAAAGTTAAATCAGGAGAAATTTCTTTAGACGAGTTGTCGCTTCCCGTTTTTGAAACAGAAGAGGAAAAACAGGCAAGGCTCAAGGCAGAAGAGGAAAGCAGAGCACTTGCCCAAAAGGGAAAGGCAGGTGATAGCCTTGGCAAATAAAAGCAACACTCAAAGCAAGAAAAAGCAGTTTGTGATTTTTGGTCTTTGTAGCTTTCTTGCTCTTTTGGTTTGTATGGCAACCCTTGTTTTTACTGTGAAAAATCTTGAGAAGAATAACACTACACAGGCAGAGGATATATACGGTGGCAAAACACTTCTTGAAAATAGCAAGGAGGATATTTGCCAATATATTTCCCTTGCCACAAACAAAACTCAGGATAATGAGTTTATAAAGGTCAATTCCTATACAGACGTATACGTGGACGATGATGCTTTGTTGGTAGACGGCAAAGGAGCTTCTGACGATAAAGCCCTTGCAGTTTATTTCAAAAATAAAATTTTATCTACCGTTGACGGCTATTACGGTGAGGATTACCTTGGTGTATTCGGCACAGCTTATAACAAAATGCCTTTGATTGAAATTTCAACAGAGGATTTGGTGGACTGCAACGTTACGGTAGGTCGGGCAGATGAAAGCGGTGAGCCTGTTTATGATGATAACGGTGAGCTTGTGGACAAGGAGTATTATTTCTTTACCTTTACCGCAGCTGACGTTGACTCGTTGGAGGATAATCTCAAAAAGGCTTTTGGCGTAGATTCCCAGCCAAACGTTAAAGAGATGCTTAAAAAGGATTTGGAGGAATATTGCGCTCTTTCTGATATGGAGTCCGAGCCACAAGGCTATATTATAAGAGCAAAGGTAAATATTCTTACAGATCAGCTTTCCTCTCTTGAAATCGAAAGAATATATAAATTCGGCTGCGATGCAGAATTTATAAATGAGTTCAGTGCCTTCGGTAAAAAGGATATTGAGCTCAAATACAGAGTTATAAATAAATACGAGTATTTTTACGCAGGTATTTCCTTTGTTCAGGACGCCTTGATACTTGAAAAAGGAGATGAGGGCACACTTGACGTAAACGCAGTTATTGAGGATGATAGTGAGTACACAGTAAAATTTGTATCCTCAGACGAGAGCGTTTGCACGGTTGATGAAATGGGCTACGTAACGTCACTTAAGAATAGCGATAAGCCTGTTACCGTAACGGTTGAGCTTGAATATATGGGCAAAACCTTTACTGATACCTGTCAGGTTTTTGTAACTTCAGATAATAAGGAGGTGCAGCCATGAGTGAAAACGAGATAAAGGCAAACACCACCGAGGAAAACGTCAGATATTACGAGGGACACAATTATATCGGTATCAGGGAAACGGTTTCTTATCTCTTTAACGACTGGTCAAACTCCTTTAATATAAACTCCTTTTCAGAAAGATATATATGGGACGTTGTTAATATCGACTTTACGGTAAGTGCAGTTATGAATCTTGTAACTGCCGCCTGGGACGTTGTTAACGATACGTTTATTTCCGTGCTTGTTGATAATACGAGAACAAGAATCGGCAAATTCAGGCCGTATCTTGTGGGCGTGCAGCTGCCACTTACGGTTATGAGCGTTTTTACATGGCTTTTACCCTTGTTTTTTGGTAAAACGGGTGGCACGTATTTGCCCAAGCTTATTTATTACTACATTTTTGCAATAATAAACGAAACGGCAGGTACCTTTACCTCTGTTGCTAAAAGTGGCTATATGTCCACAATAACGCCAAATCCCAACGAGCGTATACGGCTCATTACACTTGCAGAGCTTCTTACAGGCTATATGGGTGAGGACTTGCCACGATACATAATGGGCGTGCTTATTGACCTTGTTAACAATAAAATTGTAAACTGGAAGTTAAGCTCTGTATTTATGGTTATGGGTGGCGGTACTGCGCTCATATCCTCGCTTTGCACCTTCTGGTTCTTTATGCAATCAAGGGAAAGAGTGCCACAATCTATAGAAAAACCAAGCATTAAGCAGGGTATGAGGGCAATTGTTTCCAATTATCCCGTTTTGCTGATGTGCCTCTCCGAATTTTTGGGCAATTTCTCCATTAGTAAAAGTGAAACAAACTATTTTATAGACGTGCTCGGCAGTTATTCGCTTATTACGATTCTTAACATACCGTCATCTATGAACGGTAGCATTAGCTATGCCTTTGTCGGTCCGTTAAGAAGGCGCTTTTCTTCAAAATCCTTGTGGATATTCAACGACGTTTATAACAGCGCCATTTCCATTGCAGTTTTCCTTTTTGGTATGACTAAAAAGAGGACTATGTTTATGCAAACAATACCAATGTGCATTGCCTTCGGTCTTAAGGAATGGTTTGTAAAATGGTCCTGGGGTATCTCCAAGGTTATTAACGCAGACCTGTGGAACGAGGCAATGGACTATTGCGAATGGAAAAACGGCTACCGTATGGAAGCCACAACCGGTGTTGCGAAGGGCTTGATTTTAAAGGTGCAGAGTGCACTTCTCGGCTCTGTTACAAGCATTATTATGAAAAAAATTGGCTACGTTCAAGGTCTTGAAATCGGCACACAAAACGACCGTACAAAATTTTGGGAGTTTGCCCTTTGCACTATAGTGCCAACGGTTACCGGTATTCTCCGTATTGTGCCGAAATTCCTGTGGCCCATTTCACGTCAGAAGCGTGAATGGATGTACGCAGAGCTTTCGGAAAAACGTCAGCAAACAGTTATGGGCTACGTCGACAGCTTCCAAGGAAATAGCCAGGAGTAAAAGCAGAAGTCTTTGTCAATACTGAGGCAGTCAGTTCAAGGGCTTACTTACCAAAAGCGCTAACTGTGGAAAAACATAAGATTATTAAAAAACACCGTAAGCAAGCCTTACGGTGTTTCTTTTACTTCGTCAATTGTTCTGCAAGAAGTTATTTCTATATTCTTTTCTTGGAAAAATTCTTCGTGCTCAAGTAGGTCCTTGTGAGAAATCCAGGTGGAGTTATAAAGGTCAATTATTTTTCCGCTTTTGGTTTTAACGGCAATATATTTTTCTTTTGTGAATTTCTCTTGGTACTCGAAGCCCTCGATAATATAAATGCTTTCAATTGCTTTGTAGCTGCAGGTTTCCTGCTTTGAGGGGAAATCTGTGTCGGCATAGGTGAACCGGTCGCCATAGAATGCAGTACAGCTTAAAACAGAGGTTGCACACAAGAGCAATGCAACGGACTCTGCACCGATTGTAAAGTATTTAATAAAATTCTTTATGGTGGTGCTGTAGCTTGGCAAATGCACTGCGTTTTTGCCGTCCTTTTTGCTTTTTTCTGCTTTTTTTATTAAAAAGCTCCAGGTGAATGCCATACTCAACGGGAAGGTGAAAAACGGTAATAGCACAAGGTTATCTGCCACGCCGATAACAAAGCTGCTTCCTCTGAAATATATGGCACACATAATTACAAATATAAGGGCAGTAACAAGCGTGACAGGAACAAAAATCATAAAAAGATAACCGAGCATTTTTATTACACCTTTTATTCCGCCACTTTGCCTTTTTATGCCTTTGTCTGCAGAGGCTTCCCTTGCAACGCTTGAAATATTTTCACTTGTGCCACCTTTTTCAAGGTAATTGAGCAGATTCTTTTGGTAAAGTGTTTTTTTCTTTGCTTTTCTCAACTGCTTGAGCGCCTTTTCGTGTTTGCCGTTGTAGAATAATGCCTGTGAGCCCACAACTGCAGACTCAATTTCACTTTCGTAAAAATTTTGGAGCATCATGGAAATAAGCTTGTCTGCAGCGGCGCCTATCATCTCACCACTATCTAATATATCGTCACCAAAATAGCCGTTTATATTGTCCTTTTGGGCAGAAATAATTCTGTTTTTTGTTATGCCGTTACTAAGCTGCTCCTTAAGTGCAGGAACTGTTTTTTTAAAAAGCTCAGTTAGTTCCCCGAAGCATTTTTTCATAAGCTCCTCTGAGTCAACGTAGGTATATGTGTAGCAATTAAAGTTTTGTGAGTCTGTAAAGGCAAGTATATCGTAAAGCGAATAGGGTATGCCTCTGTCAGATTCAAGAGAGAAGCTTACCCATATTGTTTGTTGTGCATAAGAGTGTTTGCCTTGCTCTGTGTAAGAAATATTAATTTTAAACTCGTCAAAATCAAAAATTGCCATAACACCAACGGCTTCTGCTTTCCTTCGGGCAGGAGCCATCTTTTTTATTGCAGGGCTATGCGTTCTCAGCTCCACGCCCATTATTCTGCTTTGTGTGGCAAAGTAATCCTTTAAATCCATTTCACGTTTCCTTTATAATTTTATAAAAAGTATTTTACTAAAATATTTTTAAGTAGTCAATATTATTTGCTTTGAGTATTGCAGAAGATTCTTTAAAATAGTATTATATTATTATAAAAAGTCAAAGGAGTACCTGTTATGCTTTCCAAAAAGTTTATTTGTGCCGGCAACGGTTTTGCTACGTATAAAAAGTTTGTGCCATCTCCGTATTTCAGGAAGAGCTTTATTATATACGAGGCACCAAAAAAGTGCTCTGTTACCATATGTGGCTTGGGCTTTTATGATATTTTTGTTAACGGCCACAAAATAACAAAGGGAATCCTTGCTCCGTATATTTCTAACTCTGACCATATTGTGTATTATGATGAATATGATATTACGGAATATATAAACGAGGGCAAAAATATTTTAGGAATTCAGCTTGGCAACGGTATGCAAAATTCTATTGGTGGCGAGGTGTGGAATTTTGACAAGGCAGATTTCCGCGGTGAGCCTCGCGTTGCCTTTGCAATAGAAATAGAGGGCCTGGATGGAAAGGTGGATATCCTTGAGGCAGACAGCAGAGTAAAATGCTGTCCGTCGCCTGTTATCTTTGACGATTTGAGGAACGGCTGCTTCTACGATGCAAGGCGAGAAATTACAGGCTGGTCGGAGCCTACCTTTGTGGATGATCATTGGCAGGATGCAGTGTTTGCAGAGTCTCCTCGTGGAGAAAAACGTCTTTGCGAGGCGGAGCCTGTTACTGCAATGAGACACCTTAAGCCAATCTCCATAAAGAAGGCTACTCTTGTGGATTTCAGATCTGAAAAGAACGTTACCACGGAGGTAGTTAATTATCCTTCAATGGAAAAAACAGGCTATCTCTACGATTTTGGCATTAATACTGCAGGTATTGTACGCCTTAAAGTAAAAGGCTATGAGGGGCAGAAAATTGACCTTCAGTACGTGGAATATATCGATAAAAACGGTAATCCCGACGTGAGTAATTTTCAGTTTTTCCCCAACGGCTACGCTCAAAGGGATATTTACGTGTGCAAGGGCTCAGGCGAGGAGCTTTTTGAGCCACAGTTTACGTATCACGGCTTCAGGTACGTGCTTGTTCTGGGTATTGATGAAAGTCAGGCAACAGAGGATTTGCTTACTTATATCGTGTGTAGCTCTGCGTTAACGGAAAGAGGCAACTTTAAATGTTCCGATGACGTTATAAACAAGCTTCAAGCAATGACTCGCAACGCTACCGTTTCAAACTTTTACTATTTCCCTACGGATTGTCCACACAGAGAGAAAAATGGTTGGACAGGGGATATTAATATGTCTTGCCGTCAGATGCTCCTTAACCTGTCTCCCGAAAATAGCTTCAAGGAGTGGCTACGCAACGTGCGTAAGGCACAATGGGCAGACGGCAGACTTCCGGGAATTGTGCCAACGGGTGATTGGGGCTACTATGGTCCTACGGGACCTGCTTGGGATGCAGCACTTATTAACCTTGCGTATTTTACGTATATTTACAGAGGCGACAGGGAAATCCTTCAGGAAAATGCAGACGCTATTTTCCGTTACGCAAACTATATTTCCAAAAGAAGAAATGACAAGGGCTTGGTGGATTTCGGCCTTGGTGACTGGTGTCCCGTAACAGAGATAAAGTCGCCTGTTGAATTTACAAGCACGGTTATTTCTATGGACAATATGAAAAAGTCTGCCTTTATTTTTGATACGCTCGGTCTTAATATCCAAAGGGATTTTTGCCTTGCACTCTATAACGAATTAAGAGCCTCTGCAAGAAAATATCTTGTTGATTTAAACACCTTAACGGCAAAGGGGAATTGCCAGACGAGTCAGTCTATGGCAATTTACTACGAGCTTTTTGACAACGGTGAAAAGCATACTGCCTTCAAGGTGCTTGAAAAAATAATTGAGGACAATAAAGATTATATTGACTTTGGCTTTATCGGTGTTCTGTCGATATTCCGTGTTTTGTGTGAATTTGGCAGAGGTGACCTTGCCTTCAAGATGATTGCAAGAACAGAGTATCCGTCCTTTGGTAACTGGGTAAAAAGAGGCTTCACTGCCTTGGCAGAAAATTTCCATCCCGACGGAGAATTCCCCGATTCACTTAACCACCATTGCTTTGGTGATATATCTGCAATTTTTATTGAGTATTTTGCAGGTATCAGGGTAAATCCACACAAAACAAATTGCAACGAGGTCAATATTGAGCCTTGCTTTGTGCCTCAGCTTTCTTATGCAAAGGCATTCTATGATACTCCTTGTGGCAGAATAAGTGTAAATTGGGAACGTAATAAGGGCGAAATTTCCTTGCTTGTTGATAAGGCAGAAGAGCTTTTTGGTGAAATAAAATTACCTATGGGCTATGCGTTTAAGGATACTGCCTTAAGCTTCAGAGAGCTTCAAAACGGAGAGTTTATTATTACAGATAAAAATTATAAAAGTGACGATATTATAGAGGTTTAAAATGGATTTACAGGTTAAGGTGATTGACTACGGCTTTTTTAGTCACGATGGTATTGACTTTGAGTACCACGTAAGCGGTAACGAAAACGGCGAAAGCCTTGTAATGCTCAACGGCAACGGTGGAGATTACCATTGCTTTGAAAATGATTTGTTCTTGCCTCTGGCAGAAAAAATGAAAATAATTCGTTTTTCCACAAGAGGCACAGGCAAAACACCTTTGGGCAATAAAAAATTGACCTTTGAGCTTTTTTGCGAGGATTTAAAGGCTCTTCTTGACCATCTTGGAGAAAAGAACGTTAATATCTGTGGCTTTTCCGACGGTGGCAACCTTGGTATGTGCTTTGCAGTTTTGTACCCTCAATACGTTAAAAGACTTGCAGTTTTCGGCTCCAATCTTAACACAAGAGGAACAAAAACTCTTGACCAGTTAGGCATAATAAAGGACCACGCAATATACGCTTTTAAAGCGTGGTACACCAAGGATGAAAAGTGGATTCGCAAAAGAGAAATTGAAGGGCTTATGGTAGGTCAGCCCCATCTTAATTACAAAAAGCTTTCTGCTATCAAAATACCGTTTCTCAATTGCTTTGGTGAGTTTGATATGATAAAAAGGAGTCATTCGAGAAAAATTACTAAAGCGGTGGACGGTGCAGAAGAGATTATGGTCCTCGGCGGCGGCCACGGCTCTGCCTTCAAAAAGACGGATTTCCTTCTTTTGCCCGTAGTAAAAAGGTTTTTTGACGTTGAATAAATAAAGCGTTGTCCGTAAAGGCTTCAGGTAGCCTTTACGGACGTTATTTTTTTGTTGAAATGCATATTTTTTTGTGTTATAATAAAATGTAAAAATATATCAAGTTGACAAACTATAATTGGGTGATATTTTGAGTCGAAAAAGATGGGTTGTTTCCGGATGCGACAAGGATCACGCTGCTGTTATAGCAGAAAATTGCGGCATAGAGCCTTTTGCTGCTTATCTCCTTTGCGCTCGCGGAATGACAGACGAATTTGAAATTGAGAGCTTTCTTTTTGACACAGATTTAATTGACCCGTTTACCTTGCCTGATATGGATAAGGCGTGCGAAAGAATTAACCATGCCATTGATAACGGTGAAAAAATTACTGTTTTTGGCGATTACGATGCCGACGGTGTTACCTCTACGGCACTTTTGTACTCTTATCTTACCTCTGTTGGTGCAAATGCAGACTACTACGTTCCCGACAGAGAAGGCGAAGGCTACGGTATGAACTGTGGTGCAATTGATGCTCTCGCACAAAGAGGCACACGCCTTATTGTTACCGTTGATAACGGTATAAGTGCAATTGAAGAAATTAAATATGCAAAAACCTTAGGCATTGACGTTGTGGTTACCGATCATCACAAGGCTTCCGACGTTTTGCCTGAGGCAGTTGCAGTTGTTGATCCACACCGTGAGGATTGCTATTGCGAGTTTACGGAGTGGGCAGGTGTTGGCGTTGCCTTTAAGCTTATTTCAGCCTTGAACGAAAGTGACGGCTACGATCTGCTTGAAAAATATGCAGATATTATCGCTCTCGGTACTGTGGCAGATATTGTTTCTCTCAAGGGCGAAAACAGAATAATCGTCCGTAGTGGCTTGGCATTTATTAACGTTGCCATGGCAGAAAATACTTTGCGTAAGGGCTTGCAGGCTCTTCTTACGGAAAGCTCTTCAACAGGTAACCTTGATGCCTCTTCACTTGCTTACAGGATTGCTCCTCGCATAAACGCAGCAGGCCGTATGGGCTCAGCCGAAAGAGCGATAAGGCTCCTTCTTACAGAGGACGAGACAGAAGCGCAGCTTCTTGCAAAGGAGATTTCCGACGCTAATGCACAGCGTCAGGAGATTGAAAGTAAAATTGCAGAGGAAGCAATACGCAAAATTGAAAAGAATACTGCCCTTAAGCATCACCGAGTAATTGTGGTTAACGGCAAAAACTGGCATCAGGGCGTTATTGGTATAGTTGCATCCAGGCTTGTGGAAAAATACGGCAAGCCTTGTATAGTTATATCCCAAAACGGAGAAGCTGCAAAGGGTAGCGGCAGAAGTGTAGACGGATTTTCGTTATATGATGCGCTTTGCTATTGCAAGGATACGCTTATTCAATTCGGCGGTCACGTGCTTGCGGCAGGTCTTAGCCTTGAAAACGATAAAATAGACGAATTCCGTGAAAAAATCAACGAGTATGCAAATACCGTTGAGCGTCCCGTAGCACAGCTTACTATAGATTGCAAGCTTAATCCATCGTCTATTAATATGGATATGCTTTCCTCCATTGAACAGCTTGCGCCCTTTGGTGCAGATAATCCTCAGCCTGTTTTTGGCCTTTATAATATGGAGATTACAGGTATTCAGCCTGTTGGTAACGGCAAGCATATGCGTATTACTCTTCAGAAAAACGGACATTCTATATGTGCAATAATGTTTTCTGTTGATGCAAGGAGCTTTCCGTACAAGGAGTCGGATAGGGTCGACCTTGCAGTGCGCCTTTCTCTTGGGGAATATATGGGTAAGCAAAAAATCAACGTTCAAATCAGGGATATAAAATTCAGTGGCATCGATGACGAAGGTGTTATTTGCTCTCAGCAGGCATACGATGATTTCCATCTCGGCAAAAAGGTAACGGCGCCTATTAACGTTACAAGAGAGCTTTGCGGTAACGTGTACAGATTTATGCGAGTAAATAATAATTGGCATTATTCTGCAGAGGCACTTTGCTTTAGGCTCGGACTTGCAGGTGATATGGTGGCAAGCTGCCAAATTGCTCTTGACGTGCTTGAGGAACTGGGCATACTTATGCATAGTGACGGTTGCTATTATCTTCCTGTGGATAACGTTAAAAATTCTATTGAAAATTCCGTAATTTTTCAAAAAGCACTTGAATATAAAAATATTTGACGGAGGTGATAGGTGTGGATGAAAATACAAGCGTAGAATTAATGTACAACGAGCTTCGGCATCAGGCGGCAGAGCTTTTTGGTGCTGAGGATGCTGCAATAATTGATAAGGCATTCAAGGTCGCAAAGGACCGTCATAACGGTCAGGTGCGTTCATCAGGTGAGCCATATATCATTCACCCTATTGCAGTTGCTAAAATTGTGCTTGACTACGGGATGGATTATCAATCCGTGGTTGCCGCAATGCTTCACGATACGGTTGAGGATACTGACCTTACTCTTGAAGAGGTAAAAAAAGATTTTGGTGCAGATATTGCTGCCCTTGTTGACGGACTCACAAAATTAGGCAAGGTGCCTCTTGATATAAAGGACAAGGAAGAGCAACAGGCAGAAAACGTACGTAAAATGCTTCTTGCTATGTCGGAGGATATAAGAGTTATTATCATAAAACTTGCCGACAGGCTCCATAACGTGCGTACACTTAACTTTGTTGCTCCTCAGAAGAGGAGAGACAAGGCTCTTGAGACACTTGAAATTTATGCACCCATTGCACACCGATTAGGTATCAGAGCAATTAAAGAGGAGCTTGAGGACAGAGCAATCAGCTTCCTTGACCCTATAGGCTACAAGGAGATTGAGGATGAGCTTTCCAAGCAGGGCAAGTCTCACAAGGAATTCCTTGAGTCTATAAAAAAGCAAATCGGTGAACGTCTCAGTACGGTTGTGCCTGAGGCAAAGCTTGAGGCGCGTATTAAAAGCGTTCACGGCATATACAGAAAAATGTATATGCAAAACAGAAATTTCGATGAGATTTACGATATATATGCAGTCAGAATTATTGTTGATTCTACCATTGAGTGCTACGACTGTCTTGGCATAATCCACGATATGTTTACCCCTATTCCCGGTAGATTTAAGGATTATATTTCTACACCTAAGCCAAATATGTATCAGTCACTTCACACCACTGTTATCGGTAAGGCAGGTATTCCCTTTGAGGTGCAGATAAGAACGTGGGAAATGCATCATACTGCAGAGTTCGGTATTGCTGCTCACTGGAAATATAAATTAGGTCTTAACGGTACACAGAAATTTGAAGAGAGACTCCAATGGATTCGTCAGCTTCTTGATACCCAGAAGGATGCAGACGACGTTAAGGATATTGTAAGAACCATTAAAAGTGACCTTGTATCCGAAGAGGTGTTTGTGTTTACACCAAAGGGCGACGTTATTAATCTTCCTGCAGGAGCAACGGTTATTGACTTTGCTTATGCAATTCACTCTGCCGTTGGTACAAAAATGGTTGGTGCCAAGGTTGGTGGCAGAATCGTGCCCCTTGACTATAAGGTGCAAACAGGTGAAATTGTTGAGGTGCTTACCTCGTCTCAACAGGGTAAGGGCCCAAGCAGAGATTGGCTTTCTATTGTAAAAACAAGTAGTGCCCGTACAAAAATCCGTGCCTGGTTTAAGAAAGAGCGTCGCGAGGAAAATATTATTGAAGGTAAGGCAGAGCTTGAAAAGGAAATCAAGCGTAACAAAATGCGTTTTACCGATGAGGAATATGAGGCTCTTATTGAAACTCTTGCAGAGCGTCAGCATTGTGCAACTGTAGATGACTTTTATGCAGCTATAGGCTACGGCGGAATATTTATTTCAAGAGTTTTGCCCTTTATTAGAGATGAGTATCATAAGCTATCTACTGCAAATCAGCCTGAAAAAATCAAGGTGCAGGACAATAAGCCTGTAAAAAGGGCAGTTGGTGAAGGCGTTTCCGTTGAGGGCATAGATAATTGTCTTATTAAGCTTTCCCGTTGCTGTGCACCTATTCCGGGCGATGAGATTATCGGCTTTATTACAAGAGGTCACGGCGTTTCCGTTCACAAGAGAGATTGCCCTAACGTACCTGCAGATATTACTGCCTGCGAGGAGCCTGAAAGATGGGTTAGTGCAAGGTGGCTCTCTTCTACAGTTAATCAGGAGTTTAAGGCAGGGCTTACAATTCATTGCGAAAGCCGAGTTGCTCTTATGGCAGACGTTGCCACTCTTCTTGCAGATATGCGAGTAATGATTAATTCCATTAACACGAGAGAAATGAAGGACGGCAGATATTTTATCTACATTACAATTACCGTAAAGAGTACGGAGTTTCTCAACGTTGTTATTTCAAAGCTTAAAACCATAAGTGGAATTATTGACGTAACAAGGAGTAGTAGCTAATGAAGGCAGTTATACAAAGAGTGACGGAAAGCTGCGTTACCGTAGACGGAAAAACAGTAGGTGCTTCAGGTAAGGGGTACATGATACTCCTTGGTGTAGTAAAGGGCGACACGGAAAAACAGGCAGATTTACTTGCCCGTAAAATTTCAACACTCCGAGTCTTTGAGGACGAAAACGGCAAAATGAATTTATCTGTTTTGGACGTAGACGGAGAAATTCTTGCAATTTCTCAATTTACTCTGTGTGCCGATTGTAAAAAAGGCAACAGACCTTCCTTTACACCTGCAGAGGCTCCCGGAAATGCAAATAGATTATATGAGTATTTTTGCGAAAAACTTTGCGAATACGGTGTAAAAAGAGTTGAAAAAGGCGTTTTTGGAGCAGATATGAAGGTTTCACTTGTAAACGACGGGCCTGTTACCATTTGCTTTGATACGGATATCTGGAGTGCATAATTATGTATGTTAAGGCATTGCCCTTGGGGCTTGTTGCCGCTAATTGTTATATTATTTGTGATGATAAGGGTAACGGTGCAGTTATTGATCCGGGTGATTATACCTTGTCGTTAGAAGCAGAAATAATGAAGAGCGGCATTAAAAATTTAAAATATATTATTTGCACACACGGGCATTTCGACCATATTTCCGGTGTGAAGGAGCTTAAGGCTCATCACGAAGAGGCTCTTGTTGTTATCAGCGAAGTGGATGCTCCTTGCCTTTCGGATAACTACTTATCCGAGGCTTCGTTTTTCGGTGTTAGCTGTGACACCTGTTATCCTGACCTTACCGTAAAGGATGGGGATACCTTGGAGCTTGGCGAAATTATCTTTAAAGTGATTTCCGTACCGGGCCACACAAGAGGTGGAATTTTTCTTCATTGCGAAAATGAAAAGGTCACTTTTACAGGAGATACTCTTTTTAAGGGTAGCGTAGGCAGAACAGATTTAAAGGGTGGAAGCTATGCCCAGCTTATGAGTTCTGTCAGAAAAATAAAAGCTTTTTCTCCCGATACAGTGCTTTACTGTGGTCACGGAGAAAGCACAAACGTAGAATATGAACTGAAGTATAACTTATATCTTGTATGAATTTATATTGTATTAATCATAATTATTTATATGAAACGGAAAAGATGCTTTTCCTTTTTCTTCCTCTCGAAAAGAATACCGTATTAAAGGAATTTACAGAGGGCTGTGGAGATTATTTATATACGGAGATAATAAAGGACGGAAAAGAGGTTACCTTTAAGGCAGAATTTTCCTATTCGGGCAAAAAAGAAAAGGGACAGAGAACTATTTGTCTGTCAGATTGCAATGACGAGGAGTACGAGCTGCTCAGCCTTGCGTACGTGCTTCTCAGGAATATACTCGGAAGCTCATCTCAATGGGGTATGCTTACAGGCGTAAGACCGTCAAAGCTTCTTCTTAACAAAATGGAAGAGGTTGGTGAGGAAAAGGCAATTGAATTTTTTCAAAATCACTTCTTTGTCAGCGAGGAAAAAACTCGTCTTGCCCTGAGTGTTGCAAAGGCGGAAAGGGATATTATAAAAAATTCTCCAAAGAATTCCTTCAGCCTTTATATCAGTATTCCCTTTTGTCCCACAAGGTGTAGCTATTGCTCCTTTGTATCTCATTCCATAGGCACGGAAAACGCAAAAAAGCTTGTGCCTGAATACGTGGATAAGCTTTGCGAGGAAATTGAGCTTACTGCAAAAAAAGCGAAGGAAAATAATCTTATTCTTACAACTGTTTATTGGGGTGGAGGCACGCCTACGACACTTTCTGCACAGCAGCTTGACAAGGTGCTTACTGCTATTGAAAATAATTTTGATTTGTCATCCTGCAAGGAGTACACGGTTGAGGCAGGCAGACCTGACACAATAACAGAGGAAAAGCTTCTTGTACTCAAAAAGCACAACGTAACAAGAATAAGCATTAATCCTCAGACCTTTAACGATTCTGTTTTAAAGGAAATCGGCAGGCAACACACAACTGCATTAACAGAGGAAAAGTTTTTCCTCGCTCGTGAAAAGGGTTTCAATTTAATCAATATGGACCTTATTGCAGGTCTTCCTACAGATACTCTTGAAAGCTTTAAAAGGAGTGTAGACAGGGCTGTTGAATTAGGTGCAGAGAATATTACCGTACATACACTTGCTCTTAAGCGTTCCTCAGAGCTTGTTACAGAGGATGAAACAGACTCCGTTAACAAGAAAAACGTTGAAGGTATGCTTGAATATTCCATAAACGCTTTAACAAAGGCAGGGTATCATCCGTATTATATGTACAGGCAGAGTAAGGCTTTGGGCAACTTTGAAAACGTTGGTTGGTGCAAAAAAGGTACGGAATGTGAATATAATATTCTTATGATGGAAGAATATCAGCATATATTATCCGTTGGTGCAGGGTCTGTTACAAAATTACTTTCACCTGAAATAGAAAAAATTGAAAGGATTTTTAATTTTAAATTTCCTTTTGAATACGTTTCACGCTTTTCTGCTCTTCTTGAAAAAAAGGAGAGAATATCACAATTCTTTAAAGAATACTATAATTAAAAGGTGGCGAAAAAGATGTCACAGATAAATAACGTGCTTGAATATATTATCGATGAAAGTGCTGATTCTCAAGCCTTTGTTATGCAATGTGAGGAGCGTTATAACTCCAAAATCCGTAACGTAGCAAAGCTTATTTTTGAAAGAGATGAGTCGGAAATCGTTATGATTGCAGGGCCCAGCTCTGCAGGTAAAACAACTACTGCCAAGAAGCTTACTTATGCTCTTTCAAAGCTTGGAATAAACAGCTACACAATTTCCCTTGATGATTTTTACCTTGATAACAAGGATTCGCCCTTGTTTCCCGACGGTACACCGGATTTTGAGACGGTGCATAGCCTTGATATAAAGTGCTTTCAGGAAAAAATGCGTCAGCTTCTTTATAACGGCGAAACCGACCTTCCTCAGTTTGACTTTTTAAAGGGCGAGAGGAAAAAGGAATACGTTAATATCAAAATAAGTCCGAAGGACGTAATTATAGTAGAAGGCTTGCACGCTTTGAATCCTATAATTACAAACACCTTGCCTCAGGACAGACTTTTAAAAATATATATTAATCTCTCCTCGAGGATTTACGACAGGCAAGGCAACATTATTTTAAATAAACGTAATATGCGTTTTATAAGACGTCTTGTGCGAGATTATAAATTCCGTGGCAGCTCTGTGGAAAAAACCTATAAACTATGGATAAAGGTCCGTTACGGTGAGGATACGTATCTTTTTCCATTCAAAGATAACGCAGATATAAAAATAAACACTATTCATCTTTACGAAAGCTGCATATTTAAAAATACGGCAATAGAATTGCTGTCTACTCTCAGTAGAGATTCCGAGTTTTACAGTGAATCTCAGAGGCTTGTACGCAGTCTTCAGAAATTTCCTGAAATAGACTCTTCTTTAGTTCCTGAGGATTCACTTATGCGAGAGTTTATTGGTGCAAAGGAGAAGTAAGCAAATGTCAGAAAAAAAGGTTAACAAGCAAAACGTTCTCGGTGGTGCAATGGTGCTTGTTATTGCAACTGCCCTTGTAAAAATAATCGGTGCTATATATAAAATTCCTCTTACGGGTATTATTGGCTCCTTAGGTAGAGGCTACTTTGCTTCGGCGTATAATATCTATACACCTATTTACGCAATTTCTATGGCAGGTCTTCCTGTTGCAGTATCAACAATCGTTTCAAAAAATGCAGCTTTAGGCAAATACAGGGACGTAAAGCAGGTTATGAAAATAACCTTCCCTTTGTTCCTTGCTTTAGGCTTGGTCGGAACAGGCGTACTGTTACTTGCCGCAAAGCCCTACGTTAATTCAGTTGGCTCGGAGCTTGCAATTTACAGCGTTATTGCCATAGCTCCGTCTATACTTTTCTGTTGTATAATGAGTACATACAGAGGCTACTATGAAGGCCTTAACAATATGTACCCAACGGCAATTTCTCAGGTTATAGAGTCTGTCGGCAAGCTCGTTTTCGGCCTTGTGCTTTCCTACTACGTTATCGGCTATGCTACAGAGCAGGTTGAGGCGACGGGTCAGTTTATGGGACAGGTATCAGAAAACGGCAATCTGCCTCCTGTTGCATATGCAGTTGCCGCTGCAGGTGCAATACTCGGTGTAACCTTGGGTACGGTTTTCGGTGCGATTTATACTATCCTTCGCCATACCATAAAGAAGGATGGCATAACGGAGAATATGCTCGTCAATTCTCCTCTCGCATCAAGGAAAAAGGATACGGTAAACGAGATTGTTAAAATTGCCGTTCCTACTGCCGTAAGCTCTCTCGTTCTTAATATTACGAACTTTATTGATACCTGGATGATTCAGAACAGGCTTGAAGGTGTTGTGGATAAAAACTATGACGTTATTATGGGCATTTACGGAGATTCCATAAATGCAGCAAACGTTTCGAAGGATACAATTCATACCTTCCTTTACGGTGCCTACGATACAACCCTTGATTTCAGGAATCTTATTCCCACAATAATGATGACTCTTGGTGTTAGTGCTATTCCCATTATTTCAGGCGCTATGGCAAAGAAGGATACAAAAACCATAAACGATACGGTAAATACCGTTTTCAGAACAACAATGCTTATTGCTTTGCCTGCAGGTATAGGCTTCTTTGTATTAAGTGAGCCTATTTTATCCCTTCTGTATAACGGAACGGAAAACCAAAGCGGTATTGCAGTTGCAGCGCCTGTACTTGCATTATACGGTCTTATGATGGCAATACTTACCTTGTCGTCACCACTTACAAATATTCTTCAGGCAATAGGCAGGGCAGACGTACCTGCAAAGGCACTTGCTATCGGCTGTGCTTTTAAAATAGGACTCAACTACGTGCTTATCGGTATTCCCGAGATTAATATTAAAGGTGCAGTTTTCGGCACAGCCTTCTTCTATCTTCTTTGCATTTTTATAAACTATTACGTACTGCGAAAAGAAACAGGAGTGCGAATAGATATTAAAACAGTTATTGTAAAGCCACTCATAGCATCTGTGCTTTGCGGAGTGTCTGCATGGGGAACCTATACGCTTCTCAGCTCAGTTTTGACCTTCGGGGACCCTAACGGCAGACTCAACGGAGGTGCCGTGGCTTGTATAGCTGCCATCGGTGTTGCGGTGCTTGTTTATGCTATTTCAGCATTATTGTTGAAAACTTTGGTCAAAAATGACATTTTATTGCTTCCAAAGGGAGAAAAAATTGCTAAAATACTTGAAAAATATAAACTTATCGTTTAAAATATAGGAGTATTCAATTTATGGGTATACAGTTTCAATTCAAAGATTTCTACACCTTTGACGATTTAGTCAATATTGTAAAAATCTTAAGAGAGCCGGGTGGCTGCCCTTGGGACAGAGAGCAGACTCATCAGTCCATAAGAGAAAATTTTCTTGAGGAAACCTACGAGGTGCTTGAAGCGATAGATACGCTTAATCCTTCTCTTATGCAAGAGGAGTTAGGCGACGTGCTTCTTCAGGTGGTGCTTCACTCAGATATGGCTCGTGACGAAGAGTGGTTTAATATCGGTAACGTTTGTAACGATATTTGCCAAAAGCTTATAATCCGTCATCCTCACGTTTTTGGGGACGTTAACGTTAATTCAACAGACGACGTGCTTAAAAATTGGGATGACATAAAAAGGCAAACAAAAAGCCAAAAAACTCAAAGTGAGGCAATGGCTTCTATTCCTGCAACCGATCCTGCTTTAATGAAGGCACAAAAGGTGCAGTCAAAGGC
>X40_Bactrian_Camel__coassemble_49_pt1 | contig 24230 bp, 24 predicted proteins | sample X40_Bactrian_Camel__metabat2_low_PE_002 | metagenome-assembled genome bin X40_Bactrian_Camel | reverse complement strand
CGCCATTCTTTTCGCCGTCACCGAAATGTGCTTCGCAAATAGCGTCAAACTTGCCGTTATCCTTAATTTCAGCAATAAACTCATTTACCTCTTTAAGAAGCTCAGGTTGATTTTTGTCAACGCCAAAAGCATATAACTCTTCAGTGAGAGCAATATCAATAACCTTTACCTTTGCCGTCTCCTGTGTATCAGGCTTGTCGTTTGAATTGTCGGCAGGCTTTTCCTCGCCACAAGCGACAAAGCAACCGAGCATAGCAAAAACAAGTAAAAGTGAAATAAGCTTTACAAATTTTTTCATTTTTAAAACTCCTCTTTTTTATATTTATGCACTCGTGAATTTAATTCTCCGACTGCACTTTGTGAGTGCATTATATAACTTTACGCAATAAAATGCAACAGTTTTTGAGAAAATATGCAGTATTATACACTTTCGGTGAATAGAATTTAAAAGTTAACAATTTTTTTATATACAAATTTAAAAATATATTGTATAATAATTGAGATTATACTTCAAAGGTGTAAATATCTATGATTTTTCTTATTCTTTTAGGGCTTACCTTTTTTATGCAGCTGCTATGTGCATCCTGGTATGATCTGGCAAAAAAGACCAAGGACACAAAAAAGGCCTTCAAGCATAAAATGCTTTGCTCTACTATTTATACGGCAGCCGTGTTACTGTGTAACGGCATAAGCAAACAACCCTTTGGCTCATATTCCGTCACGTTTTTCATTTGCTTTGTACTCCTTTTCCTCAGCGACGTGTTTGAGGAAAAGCTCAAAAGCAAGGGCTTCGTTGTTTCTTTATATTTAAAGTCCTTTGCCTTTAGCGGAATAACAGGTGCGCTTTTGCACAAGCACGTTTATTTATTTTCGGAAAAATTTTCCGAAAATGCAGTAGCATACGTTACAATAACGGCAATAGCCGTCTTAATATTTGTTTTGGCTACGATTATAAAAAAAGAGCCGAAGCGCATACCTTTAGCGGCAGCTTCAGCTCTCCTTGTGACTCAAGGTATCTTATTCGGAATACCGTTGCAGCAGTCACCTAACGCAATACACCAGGCAGCAAGCTGCGCTATCGTAATGGGTACACTTGCCATTACAGTGTCTAATATACTTCACATAACTGACAAAGCAGAAAAAAAGTCTTTGCTTAAGGTTAACCTATACTACTTCGGATTAATGTTTTTAGCATGCTCCGTTGCAATTTTATAAGGAGAATAAAATGAAAAAAATAATTTCAAGCCTTCTTGCTTTAGTTATGCTTTGTGCCACCGTTCCGATGGTGTATGCTGCTGAGTCAAATGGCTTCGTTTATCAAAAGAACTCTTCCGGCACGTATACGATTACCGGCTATAAGGATTACAAAACCACGTACGTAACAATCCCCGAAAAAATCGGCTCAATTAAGGTTACGGCTATCGGTAAATCTGCATTCCAAAATAAAACAAACGTGGAAACCGTTAAGTTCCCCGATAGTGTAACCTCAATAGGCGCCTCTGCCTTTTACGGTTGTAAAAATCTCAACTCCGTAATAATGACCGATAACGTTAAATCAATCGGCTCAAAGGCATTCAGTATGTGCACGTCACTTACCGGTATAAACCTCAGAAGTGTTACAACTGTAGGTGAGCACGCCTTTTACGGTTGTTCTGAGCTCACAAATCTTTACTGTGGTACGGCACTTAAGGTAATCGGTGCTTACGCATTCCAAAAATGCTCGTCTCTCAGCTACATAAAGCAAGCGAGTACCCTTCTTTACATCGGTAATTACGCCTTTGCAGACTGCACGTCAATAACCTCTCTCAAGCTACCCGATAAATTAGGCTTCATCGGAAACAGTGCGTTTAAAAACTGCAAATCACTTAACAAATTGACCTTAGGTACGGGCTCATTGGAAATAAGCGCATACGCTTTTGAAAACTGTCCTGAGCTTACTGCAGTTACTATCCCCGATAGCGTTACCTCTATAGGTCGATATGCCTTCGGTATAAGAGGTGCCTCTGTATCAAGCTACACTCACAACATAAAATTCACCTGCAGCAGATATTCAGACGCTATAAAATATGCGAAAATGTATAACGTCTCCACCTACGTTACAGAGCTGGGCAAAACAATTTCCTGCTTTGGAGATATAAACGGCAACGGAAAGTTGGATTCAACCGATGCAAAAACCGTCCTTCGCATTGCCGCCTCCATGGATTACGGAATATCAGGTGAGAAATTCTTTATTTGCGATATCAACTGTAATAACAAAATAGATACAGAGGACGTATCCTATATTTTAAGAAACGCCTGATTTCTTCGTTATAAAGCCATCAAACCCTGCTTCCTTTAGCTGAGCAAGATGCTTTTCTGCATTCTTTTTTACAGAGAATGCTCCTGTTTGTACAACGTACAACGTCTCGTTTTTTGACGGGGCGTTGTTTTTTTCATCTTTTTTAACAGGCAACGGGACTTTATAATAATTGCAAATACCTTGCGCAATTGCTTCACCGATTTTTGTTGTATTCTTAATTATAAAATCGGAGCCTTCCTTTGTATCGTGAAACTCACATTCACAGTATACTGCAAGAGCCTTTGTACTGTTACACTCGTAAAAATCCGGCTTTGAAATAAGCTTTTCTGCGCTTTTACCCGGTGTAACAGGTCCTAAGACATCAAGAACTGCCTGTCCTGCCTTTTTCCTTTCACCTGTTAAAGAATAAAGAAGAATCTGCGTACCACCGGTTACGTTGTGTTTTGCAGTTGCATTGGTATGAATTGCAACGTGCATATCGGCATTAAAGGTATTGCTCTCCTTTACTCTTTCATACATATCGTCGTTATAAGTGCATTTTACGGTAAACCCTGCTTTTTTAAGGTAACTTACACACGCCTTTGCAATTTTATGACATTGCTCTTTTTCATTAGTGTTGCCTGTTGCATAGAGATTGCCCTGCTGATTGCTTGGTGAAATATAAATTCGTTTACTCATTTTATTCCTCCTCGCAGCCTGTACAATAGGTCATTGCTCTATCGCTGTCTGAAAATCCGTTTGTTGTGGGATCCACCACAACACCTGCAAAGGCAAGCATATTAACAAGTAAGCCCAAAAGCTCAAGTATCTCGTTTTCGGACACCTCGGGAACAATATCCGTAATTGCCAGAAGCTTATAAATAAAAGACACAACGAGAGTAACTGCACTTACAAGAAACGTCTTGTTTTTAAGTCTTGCTTTAATGTTAATTTTCAATATATCAACCCCCATATCATCATATTCATTTATAGTAATTTTGCGATTCCTGCTTTTCCAGCTCTTTTATAAGCTGATGGTACTTGTGCTTAATCTCTCCGTTACCACCAAGACTTACGTACTTGTCACCTGCTTTAATACGCTCAGATAAAGGCATATACGGTGACATTATTTTCAATTGTAAAATAGACATATAATTATCCGTCTCGTGTTCATTCTGTGTATTCGCCCACAATTCCCATTTGCGAACAAATTTATATAGTTTTACTGCCGTAGCAACAATAACACCTAACGCTGTCAGTAACGTGCCTGACAAAATAATTGTTTCAACCATTTTCCACCGTCCTAATAAACCGTACCCTTAAAGGTATCAAACCATTTACTTACTACCATTGCAATACGCTTTGTGCCTTCTGCATTGGGATGGATGCCATCGGTAGAAAATACTCCGTCTGTGGTATTAAAATTATAGGAATTAAAGCCACATTCGTTTAAATCAATAAAAGGCAAGCCGAAATGCTCTGCAATTTCCTTTGTTGCCTGTGCATATTCAGAAATTTGATGTGGCTTACTTCCATTGGGAGCATAATTCCCTAAAGCATTAGTAAACATACCAAGCAGAAGGATTGCGATATCAGGCTTCGCAGTTAAAAGCTTATCTATTATGTAAGCGTATGCACCCTTGAAGGTGTTTATATTTTTGTTGGCAACGTCCTCATCTGTGCCAATGGGAATATTAAAATAATAATCGTTTGCTCCGCCGAGAATTGTAACAATATCAGGTGCTTCGGCAATAAGCTCACCTAAACGGTCATCTCTGCACATACTCCTACCCGTATAAGTATCTGAAGTCTCCACATATCCTACACTGGTCAAACCCTCACCCATATTGATATGGGAACCGATTTTATATCTGTCAACAACATAGTCTGTCCAACGTTTAATGCCGTTGGCATAATCAATACCCACACCAAGAGTAATACTGTCACCATAAGCAATCCATTTTTTGTCACTTAAATTTCTGTTAACAACACCTATCTCCTCAAGGGACAAGCTACTCTTGCCGTCAAAAAACGCATTACCGATATCCGCGCCTACACGAATTTTATCACTTCTACTCTCACCAAACTGAACGTCATCAAAGCTATAGCAATTCAAAGCAATGTATTTATCATCATCAGTCGCAACAAACCTATAACGATTATTTGCGTCCAAGTCTTTACCTTGTACTTTCGTATTTATTAAAAAACCTTCGTTACATAAGTAGCCTACATCCGTAAGCTCTTCACTTTCAGGGATACATAAAATATATTCCCTTCCGCTTTCAAGAGGATAAATACCTGAAAAAGAGTGCAAAACAGTATCAGGTCTGAAGGAGCAGCTCAAAGCCTCTCCTACATTTCCGTAATATACTGCGTGTTGTGAGTCGTGATACAACCGAGACGAGCATTTGGACGCATTCGGCACAAAGCCACCCACTGTACTAATTACAGGCTCATCCACCTTTATAACAACAGGAACGTTGCCGTCGATTGCTTTGTTAATAACAATATACGCCGTATTTTCGGGACAAGCAGATATACCACTACACAAGCCGAGTACTTTTACAGCACTCGAAAGATTTTGCAAAACACCGAAATTGCTATCCAAAACCACAATGCTTGTAGAACGTGCAGAAGCAGAGCTTACGTTATAGCCTGAAAAATTGAGTCTATCTCCTTCCTGTGCTTCAAAAATATAACTTTCATATCCACTTTCGGAAAGAAATTTGAACGCCCAACCACCCTCATACATAACGTTTATTTTGTGGGCAGGGAACTGCGTTGGATTGTCTGTGGTGCTGTTTTCTTCGGCTATGCCTTCAAGAAGATTTGTGTATCTGCCGTTAACAGAAGAGCTTCTTATTTGCTCGTTTGTATCAAAGGTAGCTTGCCTTATCTCCTCGTTTTGTTGGAAGGTAGCCTGCCTTGTGGCTTCTGCCTCTTGCCTTGTGGCTTCTGCCGAATCGCGTTGCTGTTCCTTTTGATTTACGCTGCTTTCAAGCTCCTCGTACTCACTTTTTATCATATTGCAATACTGCTCGTAAACAGATAGCTCTGCAGTGGCTTCCGAATTAACATCCTCGGAAAAGGAGCCTTTTGAGACGTAAAAAACTGTAGGCTCAGGAGAATACATAAGCGTAACTCCATCCTCTGTATCGCTATATGCGTATACACCAAGTGTGGCAGTACCCTCCGACAAAGAAGGAATTGTGCACTTATCGTTCAAAACGGGAACGGGAATATTATTGAAAAATGCAGTAATCTTTAAACCGTCAAAGAAATCAGGTAACGAAAAAAGACATTCGTTTACACCTATTTCGCCTGAGCATAAAATATCTGCTTGTGTTATGAGAACCTTTTCTTTAGTAACTATAACTTTCATACTCATCACCCCATAAACCTGTTGTACATTTCCATCAGATATTTTTGATAATTTTCATCGTACTTTTTCATGTACTCCTTACTCGATTTAAACTCCTCATTTGTAAGAATAGTAGAAACGCCTGTTCTTTCACAAAATTCGGTATAGGTTTTAGGGTAGATAATATATTTCCTGTCCTCGCCTTTTTCTTTTTCCTCGGTGTCCTCATCTTTTTCCTTTTCATCATCAGAATTGCCTTTTGCACTTGAGCTTGACGCTTTTTGCAGAGCGAGAGTATACTCTCGGTCACGATTACTTTGGTCTCTCAAGGCTTCTGACTCTTTGAAATCCATTTCCTCTTGGAATTCTTGTCTATCTAACGAATCCTGATATTCACCGAAGGCAAAATCTCTATCGTTCTCCCAGCTTTCAAGCTGTTGTGAAAACAATTCGAACTCGCTGTCCGTCATATGCGAAAGCTTCTGTAAGAGATAATCACCGTCATTATAGTACCTCTCTAATTCATCAAGATATTTATCATAATCATCACCGTCAAGAGAACGAAGAAGAGTAACGTCGTCTATAAGCTTATCGGTTGTGTCCATATATTCCTCATACGCTCTGTCCCTTAAATCAAGAGCAATTTCATCAAGCTGAGAAAGATACTCGTTATACGCTTCGTTGCCTACACTTTGCGCATAGGAATTTGCATATCCGCCTGTTAACGCAGTGCTTTTGCCCATAGTGTCCATCATAGCCTTTTTGCCGTTATTCACGTAAAGCTCTTTATACTGCTCGTACAACGGATCCCCTGAAAGCTTATAATCAAACGCTTCTCTGTCAAGTATAGCGCCGAGAATTTCATCAATCTTATCGGAATACTTGCTACTGTACTCAGAGGGCTTAGCGTTTTCCCATTGAGAAAGCTTATTTTCTGCGTTAATGATATTGGAGCTTTTTGCATATTCAGGCTTATCTGCCTTATAGCTGAAGCCTTTTGAAGCAGAAGAGCCGGAGCTTTGATTTGATGAGCTACCCAAGTCGCCTAAGGAGCTCCAGGTTTGCTTGCCCACAATACCGTCAACACCAAGGCCGTTTTTCTTTTGGTAGTCCCTTACTGCAGCCTGTGTTTTGGCACCGAATTTGCCGTCTACGGTTAAGGAATAGCCTTTACTGTTAAGTGCCTCCTGAAGCTTTTTTACGTCTCCTCCTGAAGAGCCGTAGGAAATAGTTTTAACTGCCATTTAATCACCCTTTCTATATTTAATTTATTAAGTAAAATCCACTTATACAAATATACGTATTTTGCGGTACCTCTGTATCGGAACGAAAAATCAAATCTCCTGTGGCTGCCGTTATACATGCGTTACTTTGCCCCTGAAGTGAATAATTAGAAAATGAGCTTAATGCCGTATACGTTATTGGCACGTGGTCTGATAAAGAGGTAATTTTGTAATTGGTATTTGCAGACAGAGCCTCTGTTGCCTTAACTCTTAGTGACACGAAGCACCCCTTAAAGCAAGGGTAATACCTGACGGCTCCGTCCACAAGCTCCACCGTTGACTCAGGCAAAAAGCTGACGTCCTCGAAATTTACAATGCCATTTATATTAACGTTACCGTCAACGGAAAGATTCCATCCGAGACTCAGCTCGTTATCCCTTTCGGAAAACTTACCGAAGGCTGCACCTGTGCCACCCGACTTTATATTAAAGGGTATATTACCACTGGAGACCGTTCTTATTACAGTATGGCTTTCCGAGGACAAAGCGTCACTTACAGTAAAGCGTACCGTATATGAATTGCTTACTGAAATTTGTCCGCCGCCTAATATATCAATTTCTGAACTAAGAGCTACAGGCTCACAAAAGCTTTCTGCCTGAGTTGTTTTATATTGTGCAGTTACGTTACAGAAGTTTTGCCCGTTTACAGAACTAAAATGCGTCTTGTATTTCACGTATAAATTCTCGCCGTATTTATCTACGGCACCTGTACTGTCACACCGAAAAAGCTCAAGTATTTCAACGGAAGCAGGAGTATATTCGCAAACCTCGATTGAGGTTTCCTCAGATGTAACAAAACCTCTGCTATCCCTGACAGAAACACGAATCTTCACTGTACCGCTATCCGTAAGAGTAAAGGTGGACGGTGTGCTTCTTTTCGTTACGCTACCAACCTTTATTGACACTGCCGAAAAGGTAGCGCCGTACTTCAGCTGAAGATTATCTGCAGAGACTGTAAGTTTACTTACGTTTTGCACGTACCCGTCTATTGAAGACGGCACCAGACCTTCAACATTTACGAGACCAATATCAAAGGATGGCTTGTACTCGTCTGTTGAAGGAATAATAAAGGACAGAGTGTAAGAATTTGCTCCCAAATTAACAGATCCGTTATAAGTGTAAAGTGATACCTTCAGATTTGCCTTTGAGGACGAGGTTACCTCTTGTGCCCATTCCTTAGGAATGGTAAAGCTTGTGGTAAGTACGCCCTTTGAAAGCTGAGTTATCCTGCTTTCTCCACCGAGAGCCCATTTTATTTTATGAGAAAAGGTTGATGAGCCACAAGAAATTGTGGCTGTTACCGTACCACCGGGATTCACGGTAAGCGAGGAAAAAGCAAGTGTGGATTTGCGTATAATCGTAGGCAGACTCCACTCACCTGATACAGATGCCCCTTCGAGAGTTACGTTATCCATTGTAAAAGAGGCTGAAAGCTTCAAAGCCAACGTGCCGTCGTCATTATGAGTAACGTTACCTGTCCACGAAGCGAGAGTTACGGTAACGTTGTTGCGTGTATCTATGGTGATAGTTTTATTAACCTTGGTTTGAGATGCCACGGTAAGTGTTACCGAATTCCTGTTTTCGTACAGATTATATGCAGAATCTGCATAGCCGTCGTTACGCTTAAGGCAAAGCTTAATTGTAACGTTGCTTGTATTTGAATTTACACTTTGAGAATTTAAAACGCAATTGAGCCACACGTCGTATTTTGACGAAGACGTGCCCTCTGCCTTACCGTAAAAATTAGTTTGCATCTATCCACCTCACCTCCAATCCGTTAGTTGTTGTATCAAATAAAAAATAGCCACTTGCACTGTTACCGATACGCAAATAATCAAGTATATCTGCATTTGTGATATACAAGCTGCTTCCTGAAATATACGCAACCTCACCTGCACCTTGATAAAAGGAAAGACGGTCGTTTGTAAAACGAGCCTTGATATTACTGTCACTTCTGCCGATTTCTATACCGTAAACGTCGGTTTCGAGCTCACCTCGTCTGATGTATACGTCCAGGTCACTTATAAACTCATTTACGGCACCACCAACGGTAGAAACGTCCTCTGTTAACACAGAAAGCTCCTTACTGAAATTTTCGTTTATAACGTTTTCCGTTTGTGTGATTTGAGAGGCTATGCGACTTTCCATTTCACCTGCCTCAGTTTTACTTTGGAAATTATTTTCCACCTGAGAAATTATTGCATCGGATTGAAGAGTTAATTCACTTCTTGAGGACTGCTTAAAATTCTCAAGGTCTGATGCTATACTGTCATCCTTAATACTCATCAAGGAAAGCTGATTTGCCATTTGATTGAAAGCGGTGCCGACCTCGCTTTCGAATTCGCCTTGTGCACTTTTTGTGTAATAAAGGCTTTCTACTGTGGCTAATATCCCCTTTTCGTTTGTTTCTATGTCGGCTTTATAGGACTTTTCCAGCTCCTCTGCAGTTAAGATTATTTGCTCCTTGAGTCTGTTAAACCTTTCAACGCTTTGTGCCTGAAGCTGAATCTGTTTCTTTTCAGTAAGTGACTTATCCTTCTGTATATCCTCTCGTATAGAGCGTACCTCTGCCTCAGTTTTATCTCCTAAGGCAAAGGCTAAGGCCTCGTTAAGCTCCTGCAAATAATTCTTTAACATTAAAAATTTGTTATCAACGGAATACTTCGATGCCGTTACGTTAGGGACAGATAAATTCAAATCATACATTCAATTCACTTCCCGACTCTATATTTCTTGATATGCTCACAATTTTTACGTTGCCCTCTCCTTTTAGCTGCAGCCTTAGGTGATCGCAACGTGGCGTTATAAAAGGAATCGTAAAGGAGCCTGTTTTATTGCAAACGGTAGTGAACTGATTTTCCCATTTGCCACTACTGTTAAACTCCATATTAACCTGAAGCCTTCCGCCCTTTTCTCCTATTGCACGAATGATGATATTTGAATAATATTTATTATCGGGTAAATCGAGACCCCAAAGTCCACTTTCTACAGTCCAGGTAAAGCTGTCCTCTTGAGAATAGCCTGCAAGCTCACCTGTAAAATTGCCGTACTTGTTTACTGAATCAATAAGCCCTAACTGCCTGATGCCGTTGTGACGGCATAAAAAATAGAGATTAAGATTATTTTCAGCGAAGGCAATTACGTCGAATTTGCCTTCTCTGTGCCATATTGCTCTTTCCTCATCGTATACGAAAAGCTCTTTTTCACCGTATATATTTGCCATAGAAATATAATATTTATTATTAACCACACCTGCCACGGCATCGGTATAACGGTTCCTGCCAAGGTCGGAGGAAATACAAATAGGCAACCCACCTTCATAAGAATAAATACCGTCAGGTGCTTTGTAATATAAGGTACCGTTAAGATTTTTTAAGGAGTTATGGCTACCCTTTTGTACACCTTTAACGTAGGACGTGGTTATTGTGTACGGTGGATTGCTACCGTATATTTTATGGATACAGTTTTCCTTAAAGAAAAGCACGTAGCCTCTGTAAGCGTGAATACCTGTAAATGCTCCGTCGCTGCCGACAGATGCGGCATAGCTATCTGTTGAAATGCCCATAAATCTGAAAAAATTTGTGGGATCACCAAGCGCAGAAGCAAAAATCTCATTTGTTGAAGAAGAGCAGCCCCATAATCTGTTACCGTTTTCGCATACAAAATCCATTTGAGGAACGGTACGTTTTATTGTAAACGAGGTTGAAATCTCTACGTTATTATCCAAAACACCCGAAACAACGATAAAATCATCACCTTTATGGTAAATAACAAAGGTGCCTTCTAAGCCTGCCGAGGATAAGCCCTCAATATTGACTGCATCGTATTCATTGAAGCAGCTGCCTATACCCGTTGAGGTAATACGGATATACTTATCCTCAAGCACAAGCCAGGATGAAATCTCTGCAGAATACTGCTTTAGCTCGTGAGGCACACAAGAGGTATCTACCCACAAATCACCGTGCTGACAGTTTTCAGGTGGAGTGTTGCTAACGTAATATCCCTCGTACAAATCACCGTCTCCTCTGCACAAGGTACATTGAGCAAAGGTTCCTGTATAGCTCGACTCAAGCGAGCCGTAATCGGAAAAATCCTCTGTATTAACGTAAACCTTATCGGGAAAAATAATAAGTTTTGCGCCCATAGAAACGAAGGAGCGTTCCTCCTGAATATCAGGGAAAGAGAGTCCGTTAACTGCCTCACCACCATAGTAGAGAATACCGTTATTTATGTAACAGATTTTCTCTTTCGCAAACAGTCCACAAAGTCTGTCACCTGTAACGTTAAAGAAGGCTCGTTTGTTCCTTGGTGAAATAACGGGAAAATTATCCGAGGACATATTCTCCTCAAAGAAAAAGGCGTTTTCGTCAATGACAAGGTTATTTTCGTACCCTTTAAAAACGTTAATCATTTCCCTGCTTTTTTGAGTAGAATGAAGAAGAGGCTTAAACATACAATTCCCCTGCCTTTATTTTTGTGTTAACGCTTACCTTTTTCTGACGGTTTATAAAGTCACCCATCTCTTTATACAATCTGTTAAATAATGCGGCAGAATTATTAAAGCGAGTTACCTCACCGTTTACGTAATCAAGCTTCATATTAAGATACAAAGAATATAGCTCACTGTACTCATCAGGTGCCTTAAGCGTTGTATGGTACGGTGTTTGCAAATCGTAGCCTTCAAATTGCTCTCCACCGCGGACAATAAGGTACTCACCGTTAATTTTGCGATCAAGCTCACTTATCCATTTGATTTTTTGCTCAAGCGGTGATTCGTTTTTACGGTAGAGATCAAACTCCTTTATTGCATCAATAAGAGTCATCCTGCCACCTCTCACACAGAAACGTTTGCATCAATGTACTCTGCAGAAACGGCAGCCATTTTCTCACTATTTCTGATAACCTCTGCAAATTTTTCGGGAATCTCCACGTTTTTACCCGTCTGCACAAGAATACGCTCACCGTTAACACCGATGAAACGCTCGTTGTCATTACGAGATTGCTTTGGAATAAATACGCTTACAAGCTTTTCCTTAGTTGAATTTTTTGTGTTTGCCATTTTAATACTCCTTTCAATTCAGGTGGAGCATACGCTCCACCTTTTATTAAGTTTGTTTACAGTTCAGATTGGTTGAAAATCAAGTTATTCGCCCAAGATTCATCGATCTGACTAAAGATTGGGATGAAGAACGCCGATTTGTCGAACGACGGCGTATTAAGATACGTCGAGAGAAACAAATCAAGTTATTCGCCCAAGATTTAGTTAGAACGGGCTGTGGATGAGAATGCGGACCCCGACTCAATTCTTATCATATATTCTTCAACCAGTCTTTTTGCAGTTTTGAGGCCCTTCCAACCAACAGATGAACGCTGATTGAGAGGATCGTTGCCGTAGCCCTTCTGCTTTACAATGTGCTCAATACCACCACCGGTAACAGAGGTTACACCGTAAGCATCTGCACCAATAATAAGAGTTGCAAAAACTGCACAGTTATCGGCGCCTTCATTCCAGATTTTTGCCTCTGTTGATTCAACAAAGCGTACACCACCAAGGCAACCAATTTCACCTGTAAGCATATTTTCAGGAGATGCATATTTCTGTACCTCCATCCACTGATTGCCTGCCTCCTGCATAAGATCATAGGCAACGTACGGATGGATAATGCCAACGTAGTAGCCGTCAATCTTTGGTGCATTCATTGCCTTAAGCTCTGCTGCCGCCTTAAATACGTCCTTTACGCGAAGGAGTGAAGAGCCATCCACCTGAGCTCTTGAGGTAACTGCCGTTTCCGTACCGTCTGCAGAAACCTTAGGACAGTAAAGCACGTTTGTACCACCGACAATTTCGTTTCTTACAATGGTATCCATAGTAAGACCTGCCTGTGCAGAAAGTTGCTTTGTTGCTTCAACAATCGTATTGTCGATAGCAGTCAATTCAAGAAGGTCAGACTGCTCAATGTAATCACCGTACTGCTCAACTGCAGCAGAAACAGATGATACGTTAAGCTTGTTACCTGTTGGTGTTACGCCCTCTGTAAGAGGTGTGAGTGCCTTTGGAAGAGAAGAGAACTTTCTGAATTCAATTATCTTACCACCGTTTTTGGGGATATCGCGCTTCTGACCGAACTGATCGTGTACAAGGTACGGTGATGCGAGAGTAATAAGAGTTTTGTCGTAAAAGGTTTTCATTTCTGCTGAAAGGTTATTACCTTCTGTAGCAGAGGTTGTTTTGTTTACTGCGTCACCTGCAGCAAAAAGCTGTAAATTTAAAATATATTCTGTCATAATATTCCTTTCCGAATGATGTCAAAAGCTGATGCTTGCACCATTCTCAACCTGTTTTAAGATTTTTAAAATGTCTTTTGAGGTCAAGGAATTAACGTCCACCGAGGTTACCACCGCACCTTCTGAGGAAATGCCGTTTTCAATAGGCCTTCTGCCTTTGGCTTCAATATTATTCACCATTTGCTGACGAACGGTATCTGCAGTATAATGCATTGCCTCCTCTAAAATTTCGTTACGGTGAACTGCCTCGTAAGCATCAGACAGAGGAACTCCACTTAAAAGCATCTGAGAAAAAAGCTTGTTTGACTTAATCTCGTTTCTTAAGTCAAAGTTCGGAAGCTTTTGCTTAAGCTCCTGACTTTCCTTTAGCCAGGAGGAAATTTTTCCGCGAAGCTTGTCCTGATTTTGAAAGCTTTTTGTGTTTTCGTGCTTCTCATCCGACTTTTTATCTAAGATTTCCAGTAGCTTTTCCTCGTTGCCTTTTTCTAAGCCGTGCTGCTCCATTAATTTATCAATAACAGGAGAAACTCTGCTTTTGTAGCCCTCAAGCTCCTTTGTCTGTCTGAAGCGTTTATCGATAATTCCCTGAGTTTTTCTTGTGAATTGCTCTTTGAATTTCCCGTTTATAAGCTGAGTAAATTCATCAGAGCTATTCTCCGTTGTGCTTTGCCCGGCGTCAGCAAAATTTACGCCCGTTGACTCCGACTCTGAAGAGCTCTCTGCACCGTCACCTGCAAAAAACTGAATATTCAGAGCGTACCATAACAATTTTTTCATAAAAATCCTTTCCTTGTTGCAACAATCATCGTCTTTCCGAAGTGTCAGATATATATATAAAAACCGTTGGCCACACGGCTTTTTACCAAATTTACGTTACCCTGACGTAATCAGGATAGCTCTCCTCAAGCATCTGAAAGCCTGTAAGACAGGCATCAAGAATGCCGCAAATACGTTGCTTTGAAAAATCAAAAAGTTCTATTTCAAAATGCATATAACCGTCGCGAATTATTTTGCGAATAAGCTTAAGATTCTCCGAAGCTTCCTCGTCAAGCAAGGTATTAAGCAACGTATACGATAAGGTAGAAGCTCCTGCACAAACAAGGTCCTCTCCTGAAGACTTATATCCACTATGTCCCTTTATTGTTATATAATGACGTCCATAGTATTCTCTGAAATACACGCTTGTCACAAGGGCTTCACCTCTGTACTGAGCTGAGAAAGCAAAGCACTTTTACCTTCAAAATCCATCATATTAATAGCAAAAAGAGCTTGTACCCTATTTTCAGGATTAAACATACCTGCAGAGTATAGCTGAAGTGCCAATTCATTCTGACTTATTTTTGAAAACGGACTTGCTTTTTCGGCATTTACTTTTATATCAAAGGACGGTTTCCTTACGGTAATTTCATCATAAAAGCCTGTATTTTGTTTTATGGGCTTAATCTGTGAATTATCATAGGTAATAAAACGTTGCTCACCGTTATTGCCAAGAAGCCTGAAAAATCTCGGCTCATCATAAAACTGACGAATAAGCTCAATAGCAAGATTATTTATTTGCGCAAACGCTCTGAAGCCACCTTTAACCATATCACGAGTAAGCTTGGAGCCTGCTTCCTGCAAGGCTGCAATGGCACTTGCTGCAGTTACACCACTTGATACACCACCTTGAGAAAAATCTCTGTTACCGCTTGTTTCCTTAAGCTCATCGATTTTACTGTTAAGTATGCCGAGATAAATTTCAGGAATGCCCGAAAGACGAATTTCCCTGATACTGTCCTCGCCCAGATTACTGCCTGAAACGTGAACAAAGTTATTTGTCCAATCGGCAAATTCCTCTTCGTTTACAGCACCTGAGGAATTTATGAAATATCGCGGACTTGTTGCCATAGTGGCATTTTTTACAAGAGAGTTTGAAAGAAGGTCAATCTGCTTTTGGGCATCCTTCATAATATCAATGTAGCCAAAGCCACAAGGTGTACCCTCTTCTACAAAAAGAGTATCAAAAACAAAGGGGTACTTGCCGTGGTCATAGAAGCCTTGCTGCATATACGCCTCGTCATTTTCTGATGCGTAAAGAAGCTCACCGTTACAAATCTTGCAATAATGTACACGCTCCACACCGTCTTTAATGACTTTATAATAATGATCAATAACGGCACTTTTGTCTGTGGTATCTACGTTATCGTCATAAACGTAATGGGCAAGTTCAATATTTGACGAGCCCAGCTTACCTGAAAGCTGAGGATAAAGCGCAACGAGAGACTCGTTGTCCATAAGCTCAACGTGGAAAAGATTTTTGCTCTTTTGCACATCCTTGATACCAGGCTCCCAAAAAAGATTTAATACGTCAATCTGCTTGATTTCCACATCGCCTAAGCCGTTGTTTTTGAGAGGATTCCAGAATACACCGTAAACTGCAGTACCTGCCTTGAGCTTATACCACCAGGCATCACTGTATATTTTTTCGAAGCCGTTTCTTTCAAAAATAACGGGAAGCACCTGCGAAAGAATCTCTGCCGCCGCCTTGTCACTTTCCTCACGGGGCAAGCAATTTACTCCGGGATAGTTATCCATAGCGTCTGCGTGTTTATTGGCTATAGAGTTAAAAAGCCAGGCAGATGCATTTTCGTTGCCTGCGTTTGACCGTAGCTGATCCCAATGGCGCATTTTAAACCATTGCTCGTTGTCAACAATTCTTTTTTCAAGAGAGGTCTTTGACTCCTTGTACTTTTTGAGTACAGAAAGAATCTTTTCCACCTGCTCCTTTCCGATTTTACCTGTTACGCCCGTTACTGTAGCAGGCTTTGTTTTTTCAAAGGTTGTAGTTTTCTTTTTCATTTTTTCTCCTTTATAAAGTTCTGTAGTAGCCCTTGCTAAGATCGAGAGGATCGTCGTAGCAAACGGCTGTTTTCTTTTTATAGGTTGGTGCAATAGGTCTTGCCATACACATATACCTGACCTCGTCGGCAATATGGTCCTCACCTGTTGTGTCCAAATCCTCAGGATTGGTTGAGCTGAATTTCAATTCAGGCACAGTTCTTATGAAGCCCTTGCAGGTGTTAAATATATACATCATTGGTATCCCCGTTTCATCAAAGCTCAGACGGTAATGCACCTGCATCCATCCGGGCAGACGCTTGTTATCACCTTTTGTAAAAAACACACCGTTCCTGTTTGCAGCCTCAATAATTGCCTCACCTCTTGATGCATCCCATATTGACGGGTCCGCAACACCGATTATTTTTTTATTTTTTAACCAACGATGCTCTTTTTCTATACGGGCAATTTCCGAAAAAATTTTTTCAGGCGGCCACTTTACACCTTCGTTTGCATTTTTTGTGCAGCCGTACAGCTCAAGAATCCTGTACAATCTTCCATCGTAATCAACTGCCCACCAGGCACAAGAGAAAGGCTTTGCGTAGCCGAAGTCGAAGGAACGGTAAATAGTCCAATCCTGAGGAATCTCAAAGGGCTCGATTACGTGAGTGTTTATTCCATCCCTATAATGCTCGGCATTATCGCGAAACTCCTCAAAAAACTGACCGTCAAAAATATCCCAGTTGCCGAAGCGATGCGCCTGACGAAGCTTTTCGGGTAAGGAATCAAGCACCTTAACGTATTCGGGATTCGTTTTCATAAGAACGGTATTATCATCAATTGTAGCCGGGATAAATACGTAATCTGCAGGATCCTCTCCCGACTCGTATCTACCCTTTACAAACAGACGCTTAAACCAATTGTGTCCGACTCCACCGGGATTACCCGTGAAATACATTCTGGGTTTAAAATCCTCACGTGTCGTTCTGTTACAGGTCATCAGAAACTGAATCTGCGAAAAGGTGAAATGGGTGCATTCCTCCACACCGATTACGTCGTACTCCTGCCCCTGATACTGATATATATCGTTTTCCGAATCACAGTAGCCGAGTCTTATTCGTGAGCCGTTGGGGAAAATAAACGCCCTTTCATCTCTTTTGTACCGAGCGATGCCATTTAATTGTGCAAGCATTGGCAAAAGATGATTTTCCCTTAACTCAGGCAAGGTTTTTCTTAAGAGCAAAAGACGAAGTCCACCGTACTGCATTGCAAGTAAAATAAACTTTGTTCGCAACGCCCAGGATTTGCCTCCACCTCTTGCTCCACCGTAGCCGATAAAACGTTGACGGCAACAAAAGAATTCCTTTTGCTTTTCGTTAGGTGGAGAGATAATAAGCTCCTTCATTTGCTCCACTCCTCAAGCTGCTTTTCAATAGTAATAACGACGCCGTCACCAACGTTTGCCTGTCCGTCGCAGTCATCCAAAAGGCCGTACAGCTCTCTTAATGCGCTGACGCTTTCCTTTAAAAATTTTGCGTCAAGCTGAGTTTCTCCTGTAGTTTTGAAGCTTTTACGCGCTTTTTTTACAACGTCATCTACAAGAGCACTCATATTCTCTGCGGCAGATGATACGCGTTTGAGCTTGTCGTTACCCTTACTCAAGTTCTCAAGCCTCTTTCATATAAAATAGAAACGCTCCTGAAATGAGGACATTTCTTGCCACCGTTTTTACAGCAGACGCCTTCAAGATATTTTGTTTTTTCTGCTGCAGAGGAAAAACGATGAGTTGTTTTTGAATTATCGAGTATACCTTCACAAGTAATAAAGGTTTCACCTAACTTTTTATAGAAGGGACACTCAATCCTGCTTTCAATCTGAATTGCCATTTTTTACTCCTTTACGCTTAAATATTTTTTAAAGTACTAAATTTGGTATTGACAGCTATTAATTAATAAGCTATAGTATAAGTGGAATTTGTACAGATTTCCGAACTACAACCGTATTATAATACGGAATTCTGTACTTTTCAACCCAAAATACAAACATTTGTTCGTTTTTCGTATTTTTGTATACTTGAACAAATGATGGAGGTTTTTCTTGTGAATATGTATGAAAAAATACAAGAATTATGTGACGAAAAGGGTATAAAAATAGCTTTGCTATGTCGTGAAGCAGGTATACCCAAAAGCACAATATCCGAATTAAAGCAAGGAAGGACCAAAACACTTTCCACTCAAAACTTAAGTAAAATAGCCCAGTATTTTGGTGTTTCTCTCGATTACTTTGATGATTCCATAGACGGAGTTGACACCGTAAAAGACGAGCTTTTTCAAAAAAGGAAGCTGCTTTTTGATATGTCGAAAAAAGCAACTGAGGATCAGCTTGATACGTTTCTTGTTATGTTTAAGGCACTTATTGACCAGGAGGAAAAATGAATTTATTATTTGTGAGGGAAATAAAAATGCCGTTAAGCATCAGGGCATTTACTATACCTGACGATAACGGCGATTTTAATATTTATATTAATGAGGATTTATCTGACGAAGCAAAGCATAAATCCTTAGAGCATGAAAAAAACCATATAAGAAAAAATGACTTTCAAAAGGAATTGTCTGTAAAACTAATTGAAAGCCTTATATAAAAAAATGGGTATTCTGAAACAGAATACCCATTTTTTAATTCAATTAATAACCCTTCATTTTCTTAAGGTCACGGTAGTTGATAAGCTCAATACCACAAGCCTTGATGTGCTGAAGTGTTTGTGGATCAGCAAAAAGTCTGTGCTCCCATACTCTTCTGTGCCATGCGCCTGTAATAGCCTTAAGCTCATCACATTCGAGAGCAGGATGAATATAAGTCTCTGTAATTCCGTTAGGGAAAGTTTTATAGAGCTCGTAAATATACTCTTTATAATTTTCATAGCTATCGTTCTGCGGACCGTTCCACTCACCGGGAATAAGGAAATCAGGTAAAGCTACGTCCTGATCCTTTGCGTAATCAAGAATCTTGCCGTACATCATACCAACAAGCTCATTATCAATTTTAACGTCTAAGGTTTTATTCTCAAACATTTCCGGAACGTACGTGCCGGGGAAACGGAAAGGAAGACCCTCTTCACCTGCAATATCAAGTGTAAGGTTAAGAAGCTCAAAACGACCTGTTTCAATACCGTAGAGTGATCCCATATGGTTATCAAGGTGTGAAGGCTCGCAACCGTATGAACGGAAACGCTTAATCTGTGCTCTGATTTCTTCCTCTACCTCGTCAATATCACTATTCTCTTCAAACTCGTCTGACTCATGGTACATAAAGTCCTCTGAATCCCTTAAAGAAGGATTCTTGCCCTGTGAGATTGGTGACCATCTGTATCTTCCCCATTCGCTTGTAAAGGTAAGATGTACACCTACGGCAAATTCAGGATGCTTTGCAGCCCAGTCACCTGCCTCCTTTGCCCAGCCACAAGGTGTCATTATTGTTGCTGACGTAATACCGCCTTTTTCAAACAAGTCAAAAACTGCTAAGTTTGTTGAGTGACTCATACCGAAATCGTCGGCATTAATGATTAAATACTTATCCATTTGAAAGTCTCCTTTTGAGTTGCGTAACCCGTGAAAAATAAAGAGTATTTATAAATCGGTACGTGTACCGTTATATACGTTTTGACGGCAAGAAAATTACTGATTGCTTGACTCAGCGTTTGTTTGTGCAGCCGAAGCTTTATTGCTTGCCTTTTTCTTTTTTATAAAAAGTATAACTGCAACTGCTATTGCAGCCACCCAAATAACTGCTATAACCACAACAAGAATAATAATACTTGAGGGCACATCATCGTCCTCATCGTCGTTATTGTTGTGTTTATTATCCTTGGAAGCTTCCTCGGTCTGAGCCTGAGTAGAAGGAACAGAGGAATAAACGGAGCCAAGATAAAGAAGATTTATCTGAGCAATGACCTCTTCGTCCACAATACCGTCAACGGTCATACCGTTTTCCTTTTGAAGCTTTTTAACAACTGCCATGGTATCCTCATCAAAGATACCTGTAATACCATCGTCCTTAAGACCGTAACGAGTGTAAATGAATATCCATTGCATCCACTTAACACCTTCACCTTGGTCGCCGCCTCTGAGCTCCTCAGTCGGCTTTTCGTAAGGATTTGAGGTTGTGGCAAAATCAACGGTTTCATTAACAACCGTCTGTTCCTGTGTGGTGCCCTCTGTTGAAGGCTCCGTGGTTGAAGGAAGAAAGCTTGTTGCCGCAGGAACGATATCAATATAACCTATTTCGTCTGTATTAATTTCATAAGTATGAGAGCCTGTTCCGCCAATAGCTCCACCGGTTTGCCCTCCAACAACGCCACCGATTGCGTTGCTTAAATCACCAAATGCGCCGCCAAGACCGGAGCCACCTGTTAAACCGCCTAAATCTACAAGCCCACCAAGACTACCACCTAAATCTGAAGCGTCTGCAATAATCCCACCGAGATTACCTGTAAACTGCTCTGCCTGTTCACTTATGTAACCCTTGAACGAGGTAGTGGAGTCACTGTTTGTTGCCGCATACGAGTTCCTGTTAACGTAGGCTACGTTAGTTTCTTTGGCAGAACCCTTACTGTTTGCAACTGTGAAGCAGCATACGCCGAGCAGCAACACAAGTGCAAAAGCCATAATTTTTTTACTCATAAATAACCTTCCTAAAAAAAGTTCCCCATAATCGGATTGTATTATAACACATTTATTCCAATAAAAGCAATACAATTTCAGAATTTTTTATATATTTTGCTCACGAAATTACACCAAAAGAAAAACGACCTGCAATACTTGAACTGCAAATCGTTTTTATATTATGTATTGAATTTTTTTTTACGCTCTGTCGTTTAAAATTAATTCAGGATTTTGGAAAAACTCTTCCATCTTTGTAAGGAAAGGTCTAACCTCACCAAAGTCAAGAACTCTGTGGTCGAAAACGACGTTCATTGGAAGAATTGTTCTGATAACAATTTTCTCTTCGCCGTTTTCATCGGTAATAACAACAGGCTTTCTCTGAAGAGTACCGATACCAATTACGCATACCTGTGGTGGAATAACCATAAGCATTGCAACTTCACCGCTAAGACCTCTTGTGTCTGCACCAACGTTTGAAACTGTAATTGTACCCTGCTTAAGATCCTTATACGTAATTTTATCTGTTTCAGGAATTGCCTTGTAAGCCTTTTTCTCTTCGCCTTTAAGACGGAGAATTTTGTGTTTACCTGTATTTGCGCCATATAATCTTTTAATTGTTTTGATGATATGACCTTTTTTAAGCTTTTCAATTGTATCGTGGAAGGATACTGAATAGAGAGCTTCAACAAGAACAGTTTTTTCGAGACGGCGATTAATATCTGCCTGATACTCTGCAATCTCTTTAAGAGTCTTGTTGCCCATATCCTTCATTGTGATAGTCATCATCTTACCGTCTGGAAGGATCCACGGAACAGATATATCAATGTGATCAAACTCTGTAACCTTACCTCTTACAAGGCCCTTCTCAAAATGGAAATGAGCGTTGATACAAGGATCGTTTTCAATTGCTTCTGCAATTGCTTTAAGAAGAACTGCATTTAATGTAATCTTGGGACCATCGTCCGTATTGTGCTTTTCTTGGAATTTCTTGAATTCCTCCATAAACTTTGTTACGTCTGGCTCGTACTGATAACTAACGTGAGGAATATTTTGCCAGCTCTCTGTCGTCATATTTGCGACGATTTTTCTTTGAATGCCAAATCTTGTTACACTTTTAATAGCCATTGTTTTTTTCCTTTCAAAAATAGTGGTTATTCTGTGATTTGCAACTTTTTCTATTCAAAAGATCATTTGACCTTTAAATATTTGGTATCAGTTTTACCTGCATAAATTTGCTGCATAAAGAGCAAAACAGATTATAAAAAAGAATATGGCGTTTTCGACACATACCGAATTCCCCCATATTAATTTATGATAAAACTATACCATATAAACACGGTGAATGTCAATTCACTTTTTAGTTTCTGTGAAAAATTGTCGATTTTAACAAAACAGGATTTCTCTATTTGTGTATTTCGCAATAAATTCACTATATACAACACAAACTATAAAAATTGTTTAACAAAACCTTAACGGCGTTATGAACAAACTGTGAATAGATTATATAAATATACTTATTATATTGTCATTTTGAAATTGATGTGATAAAATATTCAAGCAATATTTCATTGGGAGATTTATATGGAAATTCTTAACAAAATTCTTTACAAGCTACATATAAAGAAACCGCCTCGTCACCACCATGACAGAGGTGACTCCTTGCCGTCTCCTGTTAAAGAAGCACTTGAAAACGAGAGCTTAAGCACAGAAGACGTAATATACACCTTTAAGTCTGATATGAGTGATGCAGAAGAATATGGTGATTTATACGCTTTCTTTGATGAAAAAGGCATATACACAGCTCTGTTTGAAGAAAATATTGAGCCTAAAAAAAGTAAAAAGAAGCTCGAATTCAAACCAAAGCTACTCAGCTTATCATGTATCCCTATTGATGAAATAGACGAGCTTTTTGTTGAGCAATACCTTGCTACAGGTCAGATAACGTATAAATACAAAAACGAATATTATTCCTTATGTTATTTTTCCATTGGTGCACTTGAAAAGGCAGACAATTTCAAAAAAATCTTCAACGCTTTAAAGGAAGGCAAGGATTACCGTCAGTACCTTAATAAAGCAACGGGTAACGAATGCAAGAAATGTGGCAAGCCTATCCCAAAGGGTTTAAGCTACTGTGAGGACTGTATCAGTAAATCCTCAACAATCAAAAGGCTTTTCTCCTTTTTCGGAGACGTTAAATGGAAAATGCTTTTTATTATTGTTTCCGTTTTAATAAGCACTGCCATCACACTTATAATTCCTCAGTTCAGTACGCAAAAGCTATACGACGAGGTACTCAACGTAGGTAACCCTGCAAGCTATGAGTCTTTGCTCAGCGCTCTTGTATGCGTTGTTTTAACAATGGCAGGTCTTAAAATTACACACCAGGTTTTTACTTTATTTTATCAATATGCAGTTGCAGGTATGCTGCCTGAGGTTATTTACAGTATAAAGCTCAAAATCTTTAAGGCAATGCAGGGACTCTCGGTTGGCTTCTATACCCACAAGCAAACAGGCTCACTTATGGAGCGTGTTACACGAGATTCAAATAATATTTATTGGTTCTTTGTAGACGGCTTCCCATATCTTATTTCAAGTATCATTACAGTTATAGGCATTATAGCTATAATGTTTTTCACAAGCGCAAAGCTTACCCTTCTTATTGTTGCAGCTTCTCTTTTTATACTTATTGTTTATCCCATTATGGAAAAGAAATTCCGTAAGCTTCACCACAGAGTTTGGGTGCAGAATTCTCAGCTTACTTCAAAGGTAAGCGATAACATAAACGGTCACAGAATAATAAAAGCCTTTTCCAAAGAGGACAGTGAGCTTGAGCAATTTAACAAAACGAGCAGTAAGCTCCTTAACGCAGAGGTGCGTTGGTCTAACGCAGAGGCTACCTTCTACCCTATTTTATCTGCAGTTGTTTATATTCTTGGTGCTCTTGTTTTGGGCTTCGGTGGTGTGGTTGCCGTTACCTCAGAGGAAATAAGCGTTGGTGAGCTGCTCACGTTTATCGTTTATCTTCAGATGCTTCAGCAGCCTATTGAATTCTTGTCCTGGGTTACAAACTGGTGGGCACGCTGTATTGACTCTGCTCAACGTGTTTTTGAAATTATGGACACTGAGCCTGACGTTAAGGATAAAGAGGATGCTATCGCCCTTGACGAATTCAAGGGTAAAATCGAGCTTCAGGAGCTCCAGTTTGAATACGAGCCTGCTCATCCTATTATCAAAAATCTTTCCCTTAAGGTAGAAGCAGGAGAAATGCTCGGTATAGTTGGCAAGACAGGCGCAGGTAAAACAACAATTTCCAATCTTATTGCCCGTCTTTACGATCCAAAGGAAGGCGTGGTAAAAATAGACGACCACGACGTCAAAGACCTTCAATCAAAACAATTACGGCAAAATATCGGCATTGTTTCCCAGGATATTTTCTTATTTATGGGTACGATTGCAGATAATATCCGTTACGCAAAGCCTGATGCTACAAACGATGAGGTTATTGCCGCAGCAAAGGCTGCCTCTGCTCACGGATTTATTAGTGCG
>X40_Bactrian_Camel__coassemble_47_pt1 | contig 24470 bp, 26 predicted proteins | sample X40_Bactrian_Camel__metabat2_low_PE_002 | metagenome-assembled genome bin X40_Bactrian_Camel | reverse complement strand
AATTATCTATGGATTTCGCTATTAAGATAATTAAACTCTGTGAAACGATCAAAGGCCATTATTCTCTTGTCAATCAATTGGAGCGTTCTGCCACCTCAATTGGTGCCAACATTCACGAAGCAAATTACGCCCACGGAAAGCCTGACTTTATTGCAAAATTACAAATCGCTTTGAAGGAATGCTATGAAACGGAATATTGGCTTGAATTGTTTGTAAAATCCGATATTCTGAATAGAGATACAGCAATAGATCTTTATAATCAGTGTGGAACAATCCGTCGTATCTTAATTGCTTCCATCAATACTGCAAAGGAGAACACCAAATGAAAAGAGATGAGTTTGATTCGCAATTAAACAGTTTGTTGCTTTCTGCAGAAAAGTTGATTCCAGAGAAAGACCTCCCTGACTTACCGTATATGGAATTAGCACCGACAGTTCACGATTGGTATGACTTTGAACACGATTTATGGGAGATAGGCGAGGATATTAGACAACTGATTTTAACCGAAAAGAAAGATTTGAGCACAGAACAAGCTGAACGGGTATGCGAAATTTGCGCGAATGTCAAAGCTAAAAGAGGTCGCCAAAGTTTTGTTATGTTACTTGGAAAGAAACATTTTTTACCCTATGCAGACCGAATAGCAAGTATTTTACCGGATGATGATATTGACGGACACATTATTAGCACCCTTTATAAAATGGGCGCATCTCAATATGCCGATCACATCAAACCATATGCAGATCATAGGATAACATGGATCAGGAACGAAGCAAAGAGATACATTCAGAAATACAGCTTATGAGGTATATTGGTGTACTTTTGCTTACTTTTACCTCGATTTTGCTCCGTTTGGTTACTCTTTGGCAAATGTAGAGTTATCATTTTTTGTGGTAACTCTACATTTTTTTGTTTGCGTTTAACAAGGACTTGAACCGCCTCGCCGAAGGCTACACACAGGTGTTCACAAGCTTGTGAGTGAATGATTTGCTGAATTACAGGCAAAGCAGGTATATCTGACCATTAAGATATATTATTGAAATAACGCGTTAAATATGCTATAATCAGAAAAAATGCAGGAGACGATATATGAATTTTACTGAAATTGCAATGCAGAGGCAGTCTTGCCGAAGCTATGATGAAAGCAAAGAAGTTGAACAGGAAAAGCTTGACAGGATACTTGAGAGTGCACGTCTTTCGCCTTCTGCTTGTAACGGTCAGCCGTATCACGTTACTGTTTGCAAAGGTGATGCTGCAAAAAAGGTTGCAGAGCTTACTGCCGGTATGGGACTGAACAAATTTGCAGTGCAAGCACCTGTTTGCCTTGTTATATCCGAAGAGGATTACAATTCTACTGCCCTTGTCGGTTCAAAGATTAAAGGCAACGACTACCGTTCAATTGATATTGGTATATTAGCGGCATATATTACTGCAGAGGCTACGGCACAAGGAATTGACAGCTGTATTCTTGGTTGGCTTGATGATAAAAAAATAAGAAAGCTATGCGACCTGACGAAGCCCGTAAGACTTGTTATTACCCTTGGCTACAAAAAGGAAAACGTAAAGCCTCGCGACAAAAAGAGGAAAGCTCTTGATGAGCTTGTTTCTTACAAATAACCCATTAGCACCACACAATTTAAGTGCGGTGCTTTTTTATCTTTATAAGCGGTGCTTTTTTATCTTTATAAATTTATATTCTTCAAGGATATTGATATATTTTATAAGCCTCTCATAAAGTGGCTCAGCCTTTTCACCGAAATTTTCTTTTACATTTTTCCCAATAACGTTAATTGTAGCTTTGCCGTCTATTTGTTTCCACACGAAGCTTCCCATTTCGTCAAGGTGAATATAGCTGATTTGAGGCTTTTTTAAAAGCAACTGAAGAATTTTATTTAATACTCCTTCATTCTTAAGCTTAAGCGTTACGTTTCCGTTACCGTCACCTTCCCATGCTACGCTTGTTTTTTCAGGTATACTCTCAAGTGAATTAAGGTAACTTTTCTTTTGCATTATTCTTCCCCTTTTCTTTTTGTGTAACAAGAAAGAAAATAAAAATTATTAAAGCTAAGAGGCAAATTCCTCCAACTGTCAAGAAATCAGACGAAAGATTAAATTTGGAAGCAAAATCCAAAGCCTCGTCTAATCCGAATATGGCTAAAAGTGCGAGTATTATACCAATTATGCCCTCACCTGCTATCATACCTGAGCAAAACAGTATACCCTTTTCAACTGACTTTTCTCTTTTGCTTTTGCTTTTTATTGCTTTTTCCGTAACAAGACGAAGGAGTCCACCTATCATAACGCAGGCAGTAAGATTAACCGGCAGATAAATGCCGATTGCAAAAGGTAACACAGGTATACCTACAATTTCTACCACAAGGGCTATAAACACACCGATAAAAACAAGATTCCATGGAAGGCTACCACCTAACACGCCTTCAATGATAAGCTTCATTAAGGATGCCTGAGGAGCAGCAAGCTCCTCTGAGCCGAAGCCCCAAGCCGCATCAAGAAGATAAAGGGTTCCGCCAATGGCTAAAGCAGAAGCAATTACACCGACAACTTCGCCTATTTGTTGCTTTTTTGGTGTTGCGCCTAAAACGTAGCCTGTTTTTAAGTCCTGTGAGGTATCACCCGCTATAGCAGAAACGATACAGATTACAGAGCCTATTGCTATGGCGCTTGCCATTGCCTCGGCACCTTGTATCCCTGTAAGCTTAAGAAGGAGCGTTGCAAAAAGAAGTGTTGCAATTGCCATTCCCGAAACGGGATTATTACTGCTGCCCACAAGTCCCACCATCCGTGACGATACTGTCGCAAAGAAAAAGCCGAATACAACTATAATAATTGCCCCTAATAAATTAACGGGTATCGCAGGTACAAGCCACACGAGGACAGTTAAGACGGCAATAACACATACAACAATTTTCATACTCAAATCTCGTCCTGTACGCTCCTGAGAAGCAGCTGTACTGCCCTTAATGCTCTTCATGGCGCCACTAAAGGCTTTTATAATTGAGGGTATAGATTTAAAAAGGCTTATTATTCCACCTGCCGCAAGAGCACCTGCGCCTATATATCTGATATAGCTATCCCATATCCCCGACGCACCTGATTCTAAAAAAATTTCGTTTACTGATTCCGTGCCGGGATACATTACTAAATCTGCTCCGAAAAGCGTTATGAGTGGAATAAGCACCATCCACCCCAACACACCACCCGCAAACATATATGAGGCTATACGAGGTCCACAAATGAAGCCTACACTCATAACTGCAGGATAAATTTGCGTACCTATCTGACCGGGAAAGCTTTTGAATTTTAAAGTGAGTTCACCTGATGCAAGACGAAGACCATCAATAACAAGCTTAACAAAACCTGCAAAGCCCATACCAACAAAGACCTTGCTTGCGCCTGAGCTACCCTTTTCACCTGCAAGAAGCACCTTGGCACAGGCAGTACCCTCAGGATAAGGCAAAGTTCCGTGTTCCCTGACTATGAGAGCATTGCGTAAGGGAATCATAAAAAATACGCCGAGCAGACCACCTATAACGGCAATTGCAGTTAATTCAAAAATGCTTGGCTTTTCCATCAAGCCTTCCTTTGCCCAGAGAAAAAGTGCAGGAAGAGTGAATATTGCACCTGCTGCAAGAGATTCTCCTGCAGAGCCTATGGTTTGAACGAGATTACTTTCAATAATAGAATTTTTTCGTAATATAATTCTGATAACGCCCATTGCAATAACCGCTGCAGGAATTGATGCCGAAACAGTCATACCGACACGCAGTCCCAAATATGCATTAGCAGAGCCGAAAACAACGGCGAGTACAATACCCGAAACAACAGAGGTCACCGTTAGCTCAGGTGTCACTTTTTCTGCCGATACGTATGGCTTAAAATCATTATTTTTATCCATTAATTTTACACTCCATAGCTTTGTAAAATTAAGATATGGAAAAATAAACGAATTATCCCATAAATACAGTTGTGAATTTTCACAACAAAAGGGAATAAAATATGTTGATTTTTACGAAAAAAAGTTTTATAATATTATAGTCAAAGAATAAATTATAAATAAAAACGAGGCGAAATATATGAATATATGGCATGATATTAATCCTGAAAGAATCTCTCGTTCCTCTTATGCTGCCGTTATAGAAATAAGCAAGGGCAGTAAAATGAAATATGAGCTTGATAAGGAAACAGGTCTCTTAAGGCTTGACCGTGTGCTTTATACTTCTACACACTACCCTGCAAACTACGGCTTTATACCAAGAACCTACGCCAAAGATAACGACCCGTTAGACGTGCTTGTGCTTTGCTCTGAGCAAATTGAGCCTATGGCAATTGTTGAATGCTACCCTATTGGTGTTATTACAATGCTTGATAACGGTGCTGCCGACGATAAAATAATCTCTATACCGTTTAACGATCCTACATATAACTCATATAAGGATATTGGCCAGTTACCTGCCCACGTTTTTGATGAGATGAAGCACTTCTTTTCTGTATACAAAACACTTGAAAGTAAAGAGACTGCTATCGATGAAGTCAAGGGCGTTCTTGACGCAGTAACTATTATTGAAGAGGCTATTCAGGCGTACAAGGATAAATTTGAAAAATAAGTTGAAAAATAAGATAAATTATTGAAAAAATCACTTGCAATTGAAAACCATTTGTGGTAGTATATGTGAATGTATGAATGAAAAAGGAGGTGCCCAAAGGATGCCAAATATTAAGTCTGCTAAAAAGAGAGTTCTTGTTAACGCAACAAAGGCTGCAAGAAACAAGGCTACAAACTCTGCACTTAAAACTGCTATTAAAAAAGCAAACGCTGCTATTGAATCAGGCGATGCTAACAAGGCTGAGGCTGTTAAGGTTGCTGTTAAGAAGCTTGACCAGGCTGCTGCTAAGGTCTTCTTCACAAGAACAACGCTGCTCACAAAAAGTCACAGCTTGTAAATAAGCTCAACAAATCAAACTAATTGATATTGAGTTTAAAGAAAAACCCCCGTAACAATGCGTTACGGGGATTTCTTTTTTTATAAATTAAACCTGCTCAGCAATATCGTAGATAAGGCGTTCAGTTTTTTCCCAACCTAAGCAAGGGTCTGTAATTGATTTACCGAAAATACCGTCACCAATTTTCTGTGCGCCATCTTCAATATAGCTTTCTATCATAAAGCCTTTCACAAGCTTTTTGATATCGTCGTTATGTGCTCTGCTATACATAACGTCTTTTGCAATACGGATTTGCTCAAGATACTTTTTGCCTGAGTTTGCATGATTTGTGTCTACAATACAAGCAGGATTCTTAAGCCCTGATTTTGCGAAGCTTTCGCTCAATTCTGCAAGGTCCTCATAGTGATAGTTTGAAATATTATGTCCGTCTCTTGAAACGAGACCACGCATAATTGCATGAGCGTAAGGGTTACCCTCGCTCTCTACCTCCCATCCACGATAAATGAAGGTGTGACTGCTTTGTGCTGCAGTAATTGCATTCATCATAATGGAAAGGTCGCCACCTGTAGGATTCTTCATACCGACAGGAATATCGAAGCCACTTGAGGTTAACCTGTGCTCCTGATTCTCAACGGAACGAGCACCAACGGCAACGTAGGAAAGCACGTCTGAAAGATAACGGAAATTTGCAGGGTAAAGCATTTCGTCTGCACAAGAAAAGCCGTACTCTCTTAAGGCGCACATATGTAAATCACGAATTGCTATAATTCCGTGAAGCATATCAGGCTTCTCGTTTGGATCAGGTTGATGAAGCATACCCTTATAGCCTGCACCTGTTGTACGAGGCTTACCTGTATAAATACGTGGAACGATAACTATTTTATCCTTAACCTTTTCCCTGACCTCTGCAAGACGGGAAATATATTCAAGCACGGGCTCCTTGGAATCTGCAGAGCAAGGACCTATAACAAGAATAACCTTATCTGAGTCACCTGAAAATACAGATTTAATTTCATTATCGTTTTTAGCTTTTTGTTCTGCCATTTTCATTGTTAAAGGAAATTGCTCCTTTATATCCATTGGAATCGGCAGCTTTCTTTTGAAATTCATACTCATTTTTGACATCTCCTGTTTACTTGTATTCCGAGGTTTTCGATGACATCAAAAAAGTCGGGATAGCTTTTATTTATACATTGGGCGTTATTTAAGGTACCACCCGTTACACTGCATAATATTGCGAGACTCATTGCAATACGGTGATCGTTATGACAGTTAAGCTCCTGCTTTGGAGCGTGTAAGGTACAAGCAGGAACGGTGATTGAAGCCTCTGCTACTTGTATTTCCACTCCAAACTTTAAAAGCTCTTGCCTCATAGCCTCGCCACGATCACTCTCCTTGATTTTTAACCGAGACGTGCCTACAAGCTTTGCTCCGTTTTTAAGACAAGCACAAGCAATAAGCACAGGCCCTAAATCAGGACACTTGGTAATATCCAACACAGGCTGAGACTCCGAAAGCTTACTGTAATACTCAAGATAAACTTTATCTCCTTGATTACTGTCGGAATCAAGGCCTGTAACTTGAACGTTACCTCCACAAAGATTAAAAGCGTGAAGAAAGGCTGAATTTGACCAGTCTCCCTGACAGGTAACCTTTGATGATTTGAATTTTTGATTACCTTTAATAAAGTAGCCTGCCTGCGTTTTTTTGATACAAACACCAAAAAGCTTTAATACCTCAATAGTTATATCTACGTAAGGCTCACTCTGAAGTGACGTGGTGAGAACAAGCTCACTGTCACCATCAAGAAGAGGCAACGCAAAAAGAAGCCCTGTAATGAACTGACTGCTTATATCTCCACGAAGCATAAGCTTACCCGATTTAAGTACACCACCTGAAACGAAGGAGTTACCCTCTTTTTTAAAATAACAGGTATCTGAATTAAATAATTCCTCGTAAACGGTTTGTGGTCTGTCCATAAGCCGACCTGCACCTGTGAAGATTGTTTTGCTTGAAAACACAAAGCTTAAAGGAATGAGAAAGCGCATTGTACTGCCACTTTCGTTACAAAAAAGAGAGCGCTCTGCGTTATTATCCCGTATCTTTATTCCTTCGACTGTTATAACGTGGTCGCAATATTGAATATTTGCGCCCAGCTCCTGAAGGCACTTTATTGTTGCACTTATATCCTCGTTGAGTTCAACGTTTTCTATTACACTTGTTCCGTCAGATAAAGCTGCAGCTATAAGTAGCCTGTGAGCATAGCTTTTTGAACAAGGCGCATTGACCGTACCCTTTGCAACAGACGGTGCTATCAAAACCTTCATTTTTGCACCTTCTCAATTATGGAATCAATTGCCTCAAGGTAGCCGTCTGTTCCCTTTCCGGTAATTGTTTTGAAGCAAGCGTTACGCACAAAGCTTATTTGCCTGAAATCCTCACGAGAGGCTACGTCTGAAATATGCACCTCTACTGCAGGAATCGAAACTGCCTTAAGAGCGTCCAAAATAGCAACACTTGTATGAGTGTATGCGCCCGGATTAATTACAATGCCGTCGTAAAGGCCGTGAGCAAACTGAATCACGTCAACAATATCGCCCTCGTGATTAGATTGAAAGCATTCGACGTACACGTTTTTTTCTTTACAGTACGTTTCTATTTTTTTTACAAGAGAGGAATAGGTGTCCTTGCCGTAAATATCAGGTTCCCTAATTCCAAGCATATTAATATTAGGCCCGTTAATTACAAGTATATCCATAATAATCCTCCTCAATTCTTTTGGCTACCTCTTCAACTGTTCCGTTGCCGTCAATAACAACGTCTGCACAGCTGATATAAAGCTCGTAGCGTTCATTAAACCTTTTTTCAAGGTCCTGACGGTTGCTTGACAAAGGTCTGTCCGGTGTGGCAACAATGGAATCAATGGCTCTGTTTATGAAATAAACTCTGCCGTTACCTTTTAAATTGCGTATATTTTCGGCGTTTAAAATCGCACCGCCACCGGTAGCAATAATTTTATTATTTTCCTTTGATACGTTATATATAACTTCCTTTTCAATTTTACGAAATACATTTTCGCCCTTTGACGAAAAAATGGAAGGGATATCCTCACCTGTTGTTTCTACTATTAAAGTATCCGTATCCGCAAAGCCTTTAGAAAGCTTTTGGGATAACGCTTTGCCGACGGTAGATTTGCCACAGCCTGCCATACCTATAAGGACTACGTTCATTTTATCTTTAAAAAGGTTATTGAAAATCTCATTAACTTTAATTGAATCAACAGGGGTATCAATAAATTTTTCCACAGCGTATGCAGCCTGAGAAACAAGCATATAAAGACCACCGACTGCAGTTATACCCTTTTCCCTTGCATCTGTAACGAGCCTTGAACAAAGCGGATTATAAACTGCGTCGAATACCGCTTCAAGAAGAGGAAATTTATTTACGTCAACTGCAGAGGTGCCTGTATTGGGGAACATACCGCAAGGCGTGGTATTTATTATAATCTGCGTGTTATCGTAACTATCGTAAAGCTCATCATAAGTTACGTAGCCGTCACGTTTTTCACGAGAGACTTTTATAACGCTTTTTGCACCCATACTTTGAGCTACGGAAAATGCCGTATTTGACGTTCCACCCGAGCCTAAAACGGCTACAGTCTTGCCCTGCAAGGAAACGCTCTGCTTATCAATAAGAGCTTTAAGCCCAAAGAAATCTGTATTATAACCGTAAAGCTTGCCGTTTTTATTTACTATTGTATTTACTGCGTTTATCTCTGCCGCCTCAGGAGAAATATAATCAAGATACTCAATAACGTCCCTTTTATAAGGAATTGTAACGTTAATTGCCTTAAATGGTTTATTGAGCATAAAGTCCTTTAGCTCCTCAGGAGAAAGCTCCTTTAATTCGTAGGAATAATCTGCTAAGGCGTTGTGAATTTCCTTTGAAAAGCTATGCCCCAGATGCTCACCTATACAACCGTATTCCATATTATGCACCAAGCCAATCTGTGCCGAATTTTTGTGAAAGCAGGTCACAAAGAACAATAGCTGTAACACTATCTGCCACAATGCGAGCCCTGTGCACGATACAAGGATCGTGGCGACCCGTTGTTTTGAGAGCTGTGCCTTCACCTGAGATAAAATCTATTGTCTCTTGCTCTATAGCAATTGACGGAGTCGGCTTAACGGCACAAGAGAATACGAGAGGCATCCCATTTGTGATTCCACCATTTATTCCACCGTTGTTATTTGTTTTTGTGATAACCTTACCGTCCTGATAGCAGAAGCTATCGTTCATTTGGCTACCCTTCATATCTGCACAATGAAAACCAACGCCGAACTCAACACCTTTAACTGCAGGTATTGAGAAAAGAGCGTGTGAAAGCAAACTCTCTACACTGTCAAACCAAGGCTCACCAATACCTACGGGAAGCCCTGCCACAACAGTTTCAAGCACACCACCAACACTATCTCCGACCTGTGCTGCCGCTTCGATATTCTTAACCATTTCCTCGCCTTTTTCGTCATCTATAACTGCAAAGGCTTTGTTGTTAAGGGCATTTATCTCGGTAATTAAATCCGTGAAATCTGCATCAGCTACACCTGCACATTTTTTAATATGTGTGCCGATGTGAATATTTTTTGACTTTAAGGCATCTATGCATATTGCACCTGTAGCCACAAGTGCAGCCGTAACACGACCACTAAAATGCCCACCACCACGATAATCCTCTGAGCCGTTATACTTTGAAAAGGCTGTGAAATCTGCGTGGCCCGGTCTTGCTTTGCCGTAAGAAGCAGAATAATCCTTTGACTGAGTATTTTCATTAGGAATAGCTATACATAAAGGCGTACCCGTTGTTTTGCCCTGAAAAACACCACTGAGAAATTGAAACTCATCCTTTTCCTTACGTGGAGTGGAGATTTTACCTGACGGCCTGCGTAAATCAAGCTGATGAGAAATAAAGCCCTCATTTACAAGTAAACCTGCAGGAAGACCATCTATAACTGCACCGATTGATGCACCGTGACTTTCGCCAAAAAGAGTAACGCTTATATTGTTTCCGAAGGTATTTTTCATTTTATATAAGCCTCCTTTATAATTTCGTCTAATTCGTCATAAGCTAACGATTTAAATTCGAAGCTACCTATTTCTTTTACGTAAACCACGTTTACGCCCTTTGAATCTGCTTTTTTATCGTGTCTCAAGGCAGAAAGTAAAGCGTCGGAGGAAAAGGATATATCTGTTGGCAGACTATACTTTTGGAGCACCTTTTTTATTCTGTTTTTTGCTTCACCACTACTAAATGCAAGCATACCCATTGCAACGCATTCGCCGTGAAGGTAATCTCCGAGACCTGTAACGGACTCTATAGCGTGAGCAGCCGTATGGCCGAAATTGAGCACACGTCTGAGTCCTGCTTCCTTTTCATCCTCTTCAACAACTGCCTTTTTTATAAGAAGAGAGCCCTCTATTACTTTATCTATATTCTCGTAAGCATCATCTGTTTCAAGTAACTTAAAAAGCTCTTTATCAGAGGTTGCAGCCATTTTTATGCTCTCCGAAAGACCGTTATTCACCTGACGCTTATCTAAAGTCTTTAACACGTCAGGATCTATAATAACTGCTTCGGGCTGATAAAATGCACCAACGGTATTTTTATAGCCACCAAAATCAATGGCAGTTTTGCCACCGATAGATGAATCCACCTGAGAAAGTAACGTAGTTGGAATATTAATAAAGCTAATGCCTCTCATATACGTTGAAGCAGTAAAGCCCGATAAATCTCCAACAACGCCACCACCAACTGCAACGATACAATCGTAACGAGAAAAGGAATTATCGTTGAGAAGCTGAAGAAGCTCTTTATCCGCTTCAAAGGATTTACTTTTTTCTCCTTGTGGAATTACTTTAACTAAAGAGCTCTTAAACTGTGCGGCAACCGTACTTGAATACTGAGACGGTACACCGCTATCGGTTACAATCAGCGCTCTTTTATTTAAATCCACACAGTTACTCAAATCACTTATAGCGCCACGCTTAAGCGTAATATTGTAGCTACCTGTACTTGTGTTAACCTTAATAATCATTTAGCCCGACGATAAATCGTCTGCCTCCTTTAAATGAGTTGTTCTTTTGAATATTTACCTATAAGTCTTACGTTTGTGCAAACACCCGAAAGCTTATCTATTAATTCCTTTTCGCTTTCTGCAGTAAGACAGCCTTCGCCCTCAAGGAAGAAATAGTAGTTCCAGATAACGTCCTTTGACGGTCTGCTTTTGAGTGCCTTAAGATTGTAGCCACACTCACCAAAAACAGATATTGCTTTACCGAGAGAGCCTGCCTCGTCACGAACGGTAAATAAAACTATGAAATTGCTTCGTTCAGAGGAAAAGTCCTTTGGTATACGCGAATAAACTGCAAAACGAGTTGTGTTTTGGCTGTCTTTATTAATCTTTCTGTCAATAAGCTTCAGACCATATTCCTGGCCTGATTCAAGACTGCAGATAACACCTATGGAGCAGTCCTCTTTTTCTGCAACAAGCTTTGCTGCAACTGCAGTGTTAACTGCTTCCTCTGTTTCGTACCCTTTTTCTTCAATGAAATCTGAGCATTGACCAAGTGCCTGGGGATGACTGATAACCTTAGTTATGGATTTTTCTGTTGCTGAGGAAATGCCGAACAAGTGTTGCTCTACTGCCATATCGTAAACACCGTTAATGAAAAGTGAGCCGAAATAAGTAAGGTCCATTACTCTTGCAACGTCACCTTCAAAGCTATTTTCAATAGGCAAAACGGCAATTTCACATTCGCCCTTTTCCACTGCTCTATAGGCAGATTTAAAATCGGAAAAGGGTACCGGTGTGGCGTCAGGAAAAATGCGTTTTACTGCAATCTCTGCAAATGCGCCCTTGACACCTGAATACGCAACTCGCATACCGTCGTTAAGCTTGCGCTGATAATCCTTGGAAAGCTTCATTATATTTTTTTGAAAATTAATATAATAAGACTTAATCTCGTTATTTTCAATTAACAGGCTATTGGACTCTATAAGAAGATTTTCTCTTGATAGGTCCTCAATAGGAAGACCGTTTACTCTCTTATACTCTGCAACGTCCTCTGCAGCCTTCATCCGTTGTTCAAAAAGCTTGGCAATTTGTTTATCTATATCTGAAATTGATTGCCTTGCCTTTTGAAATTTTTTATCATACTCAGTCATTTTTATAATCCTCGTAAAGTGATTTGAACGCAGGAATTGAACGTTCAATTAAATCTGTATCAACACAATATGAAACTCTTACAAAGCCCTCAACACCAAAGCTATCGCTTGGCACAAGGAGAAGATCGAACTTCTTTGCTCTTTCGTAAAATGCGTTTGCGTCCTCTTCAAGAGATTTGACAAACATATAAAATGCACCGTCAGGCTTTATAACGGAATAGCCAATTTCAGTAAGAGCGTTGTAAAGAATATTTCTATTTTTCTCGTAAATTGAAACGTCTGCAGTTTCGTCAAGGCACTCTGAAATCACGTACTGCATAAGACTTGGAGCACAAACGTAGCCTAAGGCTCTGCCTGCACCACAAACAGCGGCAAATACGTCGGAGCAATTTACCATTGACGGCGAAACAAAAATATATCCTATACGTTCACCGGGAAGAGAAAGCGCCTTGCTGTATGAATAGCAAACAAAGGAATTATCATACACGGAAGGAATATACGCAACCTTTTCACCTGTATACACAAGCTCCCTGTAGGGCTCGTCGGAGATAAGGAAAATTGCCTTGCCGTACTCCTCTTGCTTCTTGTTAAGTATGTCGCAGAGTTTTAAAATATCCTTCTCGGGAACAATAACACCTGACGGATTATTGGGAGAATTGAGTATAACTGCCTTTGTATTTTTTGTAATAGCTTTTTCGAAAGCTTCGAAATCTATTTGCAAATCATCGTTTTTGCACTTAACAACCGTAAGAGCTGCACCTGTTTTTTCCACAAAAACTCTGTATTCAGGGAAAAACGGAGCAAAGGCAATAACCTGGTCACCCTCTTCAACAATAGCGTTTAAGGTTATTGTAAGTGAAGCTGCTGCACCACAGGTCATATATACAAGTCCTGCAGTAGCTTCCACGTTAAACTTTTCTTTAATATAATTTGCTATTTTTGTTCTGACTGCCATATCGCCGGGCCCTGAGGTATAACCGTGAAGCACCTCGGCAGGAACCTCGTTTATAAGACGAGTCATTACGTCTGTTACCTTTTGTGGTGCTGGTACACTTGGGTTACCGAGACTGAAATCAAACACGTTTTCAGCACCGATTTCTGCCTTCCGCTTTAAGCCATACTCAAAAATTTCTCTGATAACTGAGCTCTTTTTACCAAGCTCAAGCATTTTTTCTGAAATCATACAGACACTCCTTTAAATAAAAAATCCGCATACCGTATACTTTTAAAGCATAGCAGAATGCGGACTGACTATATACTGTTGCGTTTTGCAATTAATTGCAAGAACGTGAGGCACACAGACAATCCATTACGCTATAATAGTAAAATCGATTATAAAACTTTTTGGTCATCTGTATCACCTTTCTTGAAAAATATTGTACTTATTTTACTCCTCGTATTTTGATTTGTCAAGAGGAAGATAATTATTTCTCACTTTTTTCTACAATTTCTGCAAAGCCGTAAATAAGTGCAGAAACAAATCTTGAAATAATAATAAGTATAACAAAAAGTGTAAATAAAGGAAGAGCAAGAACGGGAAGTAACGCTGTTCCTAAATTAACGATTACAGTAACGATTACTGCACCCAATAAGCCTAAAGAAATGAAAATATTCATTATGAAGACAATAACGGAAAATCTTTTTAATGATGCAGAGCAGCACTTAAAGAATTTGAAGCCGTTATCGTTTGAGGCTGAAGAAGCTTCCTTTTGTTCAGTTGGCAACGCATCTGCCACCTGCTCAACAGGGGCATCAACCTTCTGCTCGATTACTTCTTGATTTAAATTATTGTCCATAAAAACTCTCCTTAAAAATTTTGCAGAGTGATATTAATACCAGCCTTCGTATATATTGCCATTATTGAGGCTTACACCTTCAGAGCTGTTATCTGACTGTGTACCCTTGTCTGAAGATGGCTTTGATGAGCTCGGCTTGGATGATGACGTTGGCTTGGATGATGACGTTGGCTTAGCTGATGAAGATGAGTTTGATGAGCTGTTTTTGTCATCTTCCTTGTTATCATCCTTGTTGACGTTCTCTGTAGCGTCTGCTTTGTCATCTTTGTTTGCAGCGTTATCCTTGTCGCCCTTTTGAGTATCCTTATCGGATGAGCCACTCTCCTTTTGTGTGGTTGTGGTTGTTGTTGTTTTGCCGTTTTCCTCTGTTTCCTCTGAACAAGCAGTAAAAAGAACTGCAGTAAGTAAAACGAGAACGCAAACTAAAATTAAACTGATTATCTTTTTCATAATTCCCCTCCATTAAAATACAACGCCGTTAGCGTTTAATTCCTTTTCAAGTGCTTTAACATCTTTTGTGTCAAACACAAAGCCTTGCATACCAAAAGCCTTTGCACCGTCGATATTTATAGCCATATCATCAATAAAAAAGCATTCATCTGCCATAAGATTAAACTTTTCACAAAAAGCCTGATAAATCTCAGGTTGAGGCTTTAGTAATTTATAAAGAGCCGAAATAAAGAAGCCGTCAAAATAAGAAAGTGCAGGTATATTCTGATACTCGTCAAAAAAACGAGGAGTAGCATTTGACAATAAATAAATCTTGTACCCTGCTTTTTTTAACCGAATAACAAAATCCTCCATATACTCCAACGGTGGCATATAGGGATAAAAATTGCTTACCATTTCTGATACCTGAGAGTGAAGCTCCTGTGGTAATTTACTGAGCATAACGGGAATAACGTCCTCTACACGTTTGACGCCACAATCCATATCACGCCACAAGCTACTCTGAAAAACCTCTTTCAAAATAAGCTGATGATATTTTTCATCAAAATAACGATTCAGAGTTTTATCAAAATCAATATCAATCAAAACTCCGCCCATATCAAAAACAATATTCTTTATCAACTCTTATCACCTAAAACATTATATCATTTATTTAAAAAATTTCAATATAAACGCTTAATTTTTTGATTTTTCCCTTTTATTTCTAATATAAATATGATATACTCATAAATAATTTTGAATGTCGGGTGATTTAAATGGAAATTAAAATTTTTAAAACTGCAGAGGAAATCGGCGTTGCCGTTTCTAAAATTTTCACAGATGAGGTTAAAAGTAACCCATCCTGTGTTCTTGGTCTTGCAACAGGTGCAACCCCTATTCCTACATACAAAAATATTATCGCAACGTATAACGAAGGCGGTATCTCCTTTAAGGACGTAAAAACTTATAACCTTGACGAGTATTGTAACCTTCCGAAAAGCGACAAGAACAGCTATTATACATTTATGCACGAGCAGCTTTTCAACGGTCTTGATATCCTTGAGGAAAACGTTCATTTCCTTGACGGTAACGCAGTTGACTGTGAAGCAGAATGCAAACGCTATGATAACGAAATCAACGAAGCAGGAGGAATTGACATACAGCTTCTTGGTATCGGCAATAATGCTCATATCGGCTTCAACGAGCCTGCAGATGATTTTACAGACGGTTCCTTTAAGGTTCAGCTGACCGAAAGCACTATAAACGCAAACAAAATCTATTTTGATGAAAATCCTATGCCTACACACGCTCTTACAATGGGCATCAACCAGATTATGTCAGCAAAAAAGATTATCCTTATTGCTACAGGTCCCAAGAAGGCAGAGGCAATTAAAAATATGGTTAAGGGTCCCGTTACTGCACAGGTACCTGCATCTATTTTACAAAACCACGCAGACGTGCTTATCTTCCTTGACGAAGAAGCAGCAGCTCTCCTTTAAACAAAAATGCCAAGTACCGAACAAATGGTACTTGGTTTTTTTATGATATAGTAAATAAATATGCACTGTCGGTTTCACCTTTGCTTATTTCAAAGGTAATAAAATTATTATTCACCGTTGATTTTATTTTATAAATTCCACCTTGCTCATCGACCGTAGTTGCTTTTACCACGATACCGTAAGAGCAAAAGAACTCATATATCATCAAGGGTAAAAAATCATCGGACAACGTAGTGTAGCTATAATTTTTTGACATTTCACCATATATGACGGTACATATATTATCATCAATTGAAAAGCCTACGCTATTGCCTTCAGACAGTTCAAGCTCCATTTCAAGCTTGTTACCGTTATAGTGTATATCCGCATTATATAAAACTTGCCTGTACATAATTTGTACAGGCGTTTTTTTGCTGAAATCAACCTCTTGAAAATTGTTACTCTCCTTTTTGCCACAGGAAGATAAAAAGAAAAGGAGAGCAACAATCAAAAGTATAGAAAGCTGCCTTTTAATCTGTACCACTCGTTTCAATAATTTTAAATACTTTACCGAGTGTAGCTGCACAATCGGTGGGTAGTATAGAATATTCAGACATCTGTTCTTTTAGAACGTCGGCACAAAAACCGTGAACAAAAGCTCCAACTGAAGCCGATGAAAACAGGTTGCCGTTTAAGGACGGAGTCAACCCTGCGATTATACCTGAAAGTAAATCCCCTGAGCCACCCTTTGAAAGACCTGTATTGCCTGTCGGATTAACGTACAATTGCGTACAAGCTTTGTTACAAATCAACGTTCGGGAACCCTTCAACAAAACGTTAACGTTGTAATCACGTGCGAAATCCTTGCAAACCTTTTCACGATTTTGCTGAACAAAATCGACCGTACTGTTAATTAAACGAGCCATTTCTCCCGGATGTGGTGTGATGAGTATATCGGCTGACGCCTTTTTTAACAGCTCTGTACAACCCACAAGGTTATTGAGAGCGTCTGCGTCAAGGATAAGTGATTTTTCTGACTGAAGAAGAGACGTTACAATAAGACTTTGTGCATAGCCGATACCGATTCCGCAGCCTACCATAATAACGTCTGCCTTTTCTGCCTCTTGGAGAATAGCGTTCAAGTTAGTATAGCATATAAATCCCCTATCGTCTGTTTCAAGAGGAAGGAACAAAGGCTCAGACAAGCTACTTGTCAAGGTGCTGTATAACACGTCGGGAAAAGCAACTGTAACGAGACCTGCGCCACTTCTTAATGCACCTTTTGCAGAAAGCGTGCAGCAGCCCACCATATTTTTGCTGCCACATATTAAAAGCACTCTGCCAAACGTACCCTTGTTACCGTTGGGATCACGCTTTGGAAGCATAGAAGAAACGGTTTTTAAATCAAGCATTGTTGTATCCATATAATCACTCCGATATGATTATATAATTGTTATAAAATACTGTCAAGCAACAAGAATATCCTCAAGCTTGGAAGCCTTGTTGAGATGGGCGATCATTTCGTCATATTCAGGATTCCTGTACTCTGTAACGTTTGCAGACTTATTTTGACTGTTCTTCTCCTTAAGTGTAAGGTAAATCGCCTTAAAGAATGCCTTAACGTATTTTGCAGCCTTTCTCCCTGCCCTTGCAATTTTTTCCTCGTTGAGAATTGCACAAGAGCCGATTACGATAAGTACAACGTAAAATAAAATTTCATAAAGTGATGATAATGACATAAAATCTACCTCCGAACAAATAACGAACATTTGTTTTTACGATTTCATTATATCACCTTTTTCGACTTTGTCAACACGAATGTTCGTTTTATTTTTATTTTTTAGTACCTTTTTTTGTACTCTATACTTGTTTTTGGGTATTTTTGAGGTTTTTTTAGTATTTTTTGTTTATTTCAGAACTCTTTTTTTTATAAAAAAGCGAACAAAAAAAGTCAAAATACGAACATATCTTCGGATTTTGTTCGGGATTTTTTTATAAAATGTGCACTTTTTTCGAAAATAATTGTCTATCTTTTATAAATAATATAGTATAATAAAGTGATTAGTTTAATTTGCAGAAACTTCTTTAAGATAAGGAGATAAAAATGTTTGTTGATAAAGCAAAAATACTTATAATTGCAGGTAACGGCGGTAACGGTGCAGTTGCCTTCCACAGAGAGAAATACATTAACGCAGGTGGACCTGACGGTGGTGACGGCGGACGTGGCGGAAACGTTATCTTCCAGGTTGACGATAATCTGTCTACCCTTTCCGATTTCCGATACAAGCGTAAATACAAGGCTCAAAGCGGTGAAAACGGCAGAGGCAGTAACTGTAACGGCAAGCGTGGTGAGGATCTTATTATAAAGGTTCCTCGTGGCACTGTTATAAAAGAGGTTGAAACAGGCTTCGTTATGGCCGATATGAGTGAAGAGGAAACCTTTATTGCTGCAAAGGGCGGTAAAGGCGGTTGGGGTAACTCGCATTTTAAAACACCAACAAGACAGGTACCAAGATTTGCAAAGGACGGCGCTCCCGGTGAACAATGGGAAGTAACTCTTGAATTGAAGCTCCTTGCAGACGTTGGTTTAATCGGCTTTCCGAACGTTGGAAAATCCACACTTATTTCAGTCGTAAGCGAAGCAAAGCCTATTATTGCAGACTATCATTTCACAACACTTATACCTGTTCCCGGTGTTGTGCGTATGGGCCCCGAAAGCAGCTTCGTTATGGCAGATATCCCCGGTATAATTGAAGGTGCAAGTGACGGTATAGGCTTAGGTCACGAATTTTTGAGACACATTGAGAGATGCCGTTTGCTCGTTCACGTTGTTGACGTTGCAGGTTCAGAGGGCAGAAATCCTATTGAAGATTTTGAGGCAATAAACGACGAGCTTAAAAAGTATAATGAGGAGCTTTGCTCCTATCCGCAAATTGTTGCAGGTAACAAAATTGACCTTGCAACAGACGAGCAAAGAGAAGCCTTCAGAGAATATATATGCTCAAAAGGTCTCCAATATTTCGAAATTATTGCTCCGATTGCAGAAGGCACACAGGAGCTCATTAACTCAGTTGCCGCAGAGCTTTCAAAGCTGCCACCTGTTAAAATTTACGAAAAGCAGGAAATTACGCCAAAGGAAATCCTCAAAAGCGCAAAGCAGGATTTCAAGATTCGTGTTGAAGGTGACGTATTTATTGTTGAAGCAGAGTGGCTTGCAAAAATACTTTGGAAAACAGACCTTAACGATTACTCTTCCCTTCAGTATTTCCAGAACGTTTTGCAGTCAAGCGGTATAATCAAGGCTCTTGTTGATAAGGGCATCACCGAAGGCGATACCGTAAGTATATATGATTTGGAGTTTGACTATGTCCCATAATAACGATATATTCAATAAGCTCTGTACACCTTTATCGGAGCCTGAGGCAAGAATGTACAGTCCTCTGACACTTGCCTTTCTCGGTGATGCAGTTTACAGTCTTCTTGTGAGAAATATGCTTACAACGCAAGCAAACAAGCCTACGGGCAAGCTTCACAAGGAATCTATTAAGTACGTTAACGCTGCATTCCAGGCAGAAATGATAAAGCTTCTTATGGAGCAGCTAACGGAAAACGAACTTGCAGTTTTCAAAAGAGGCAGAAATGCACATTCGTCTCACTCACCCAAAAATCAAAGTGATGCAGATTACAGATATGCTACAGGCTTTGAAAGTCTGTATGGCTATTTGTATTTATGTGGTGAAGCAGAAAGAATAAAAGAGCTTTTTAGCCTCAGCACTTTAAAATATTATTTAGAAAACAAAGAATAAGTAAGAGATATTTTTGAAAGGAATAACACAAATGTCCCTTGTAAAAAAAGAAAATATACGAAATTTTTCAATAATTGCACATATTGACCACGGCAAATCAACTCTTGCAGACCGTCTTTTAGAGATTACGGATTCCGTTGCTCAAAGAGATATGGAAGCGCAGATTCTTGATGATATGGATCTTGAGAGAGAGCGTGGTATTACAATCAAGGCACATGCAGTTAAGCTTGAATATAAAGCAAAGGACGGCAACACCTATCAGCTTAACCTGATTGATACCCCAGGTCACGTTGACTTTAACTACGAGGTGTCACGTTCCCTTGCAGCGTGTGAAGGTGCAATACTTATTGTTGACGCTTCTCAAGGCATTGAGGCGCAAACACTTGCAAACACGTACCTTGCTCTTGATCACAACCTTGAGCTTGTGCCTGTTATTAATAAAATTGACCTTCCGTCAGCAGATCCCGACAGAGTAGCAACAGACGTAGAGGATATTATTGGTATTCCCTGCCAGGATGCGCCAAAGGTTTCTGCAAAAACAGGTCAGAACGTTGAACAGGTGCTTGAGCAGATTGTTGAGCTTATCCCTGCTCCTGAAGGTGACGATGACGCGCCCTTCAGAGCTTTGATATTTGACTCTGTTTACGATAACTACAAAGGTGTTATTGTATACGTAAGAGTAAAGGACGGCACAATAAAAACCGGTGACACCATGAGAATGATGGCAACCGGTGCAGAATTTACCGTTGTTGAGGTTGGTACGCTTAAGGCTACGGGACTTAATCCGACAGGTATTTTGCGTTCAGGTGAGGTTGGCTACATTACAGGCTCAATTAAAACTGTACGTGATGCAGTTGTTGGTGATACTGTTACTGTGGCAACAAAGCCTGCCTCCGAGGCTCTCCCCGGTTACCGTAAGGCTACCCCAATGGTTTACTGTGGTATTTACCCTGCAGATGGAGCAGACTACGAAAATCTTCATGAGGCACTTGAAAAGCTACAGTTAAACGATGCAGCACTTACCTACGAGCCTGAAACCTCAGGCGCTTTGGGCTTCGGCTTCCGTTGTGGTTTCCTTGGTCTTTTGCACCTTGAAATTATTCAGGAAAGACTTGAAAGAGAATACGACCTTGACCTTGTTACAACGGTACCGAGTGTTATTTATAAAATTCATCTTACAAACGGTGAAGTGGTTGAAATTGATAACCCGACTCACTACCCTGACCCTGCAGAAATCGACTTCTGCGAGGAGCCTGTGGCTGATGCACATATTTTTGTTCCTTCGGAATACGTTGGCTCAGTTATGGAGCTTTGCCAGGAAAGACGAGGCACCTTCAAAAATATGGATTATATTACAGGTGACAGAGTTGAAATAAAGTACGATTTGCCACTTAACGAAATTATCTATGACTTTTTTGATGCGCTCAAATCAAGAACGAGAGGCTATGCGTCCTTAGACTACGAAATTTCCGATTACAGACGCTCTAACCTTGTTAAGCTTGACGTGCTTCTTAACGGTGATATTGTTGATGCGCTTTCGTTTATCGTTCACTCTGATAAGGCTTACGGCAGAGCAAGAAAAATTGCCGAAAAGCTTAAGGATAACATTCCGAGACAGATGTTTGAAATACCTATTCAGATGGCTATCGGTGGCAAGGTTATTGCAAGAGAAACGGTTAAGGCTATGAGAAAAGACGTTCTTGCAAAATGCTACGGCGGTGACATTACGCGTAAAAAGAAGCTTCTTGAAAAACAGAAGGAAGGTAAAAAGCGTATGCGCTCCTTCGGTACTGTTGAGGTTCCACAGGAAGCGTTTATGGCAATACTTAAACTTGACGAGGAATAGAGCTGATTTTATGACAAATAAATCTGATTTCTTTGATATTTATTACCATTCTGAGAAGGAAAAGATTTTTTCATTCAGAAGCAAAAGACTTGTATATGAAGAGGTTTTTTCCGACGGAGCGCTTATTACAGGCGGCTACAACGCTTCAGGCTACCCTCTTAACGTATTAAGAGGCTTCCCTTCAAGAATTAATAGGCAAAGCTACGCAGAGCCCTTTTGCTTTAACCTTGAGGCAGACGGAATATGCCTTGACTATGATTTGGAATTTGTTGATTTTAAAACAGAAAAGCAAGAGGAAAAAGAAGTTGCCGTGCTTACCCTTAAAAGTAAGCTTAAGCCTGTTATTATAAAGGTTTGCACTCTTATTGACGGTACGCAGACCTTTGAGCGTTGGCTTGAAATTGAGAACACCTCTGACGAGGCAATATCAATTAGCAGACTTTCAGTTCTCAGTGGTGCAATTGAATCACTTAATGACGATATTCTCAATAACGTTCGTGATATAAACAAGCTTTATTCCTTGGGATATTTTTGTAATGATGCCTGGGGTAACGAAGGCATATTCAAATGGGTGGACCTTACACCTGATTGTAAGGCTATAGACGGAAGATACGGCAGAGACCGTTTCCGTCATCCCCTTTTATTTATTAAAAATAATGCTACGGGTAAAATTTGGTCTGTGCAAATCGGTTACAGTGGCGGCTACAGATTTACTGTCGACTACCAGGCAAGGCCTGATAAATGCAACTCTCATTTATCCTTTAAGGCAGAAATCACCGGCCGAAATCCTATTTACGTTATTGCTCCTCGCGGCACCTTCACCACACCACACGTACATATGGGACTCGTGCAAGGTGACCTTGACTGTGCCGTTAACGATATGCATTCCCACGTGAGAAAATCTGTTCTCAATTTAGCTCAGGCAGACGGCAAAGAGGCGCTTATTAACTGTGGAATGGGCGCAGAGCATAATATGAGCGTTGCTGAAAGCAAGGCGTTTATTGACCAATTTGCTTTAATGGGCGGAGAAATTTTCACAATAGACGCAGGCTGGGAATGTCCACCCGATGAACAGGTTGAATGGGGCGCCTACAACGGCAGAAACGTTCCCGACGAGGCTCGTTACCCTGACGGAATAAAGGTCCTTTGCGACTATGCTCACTCTAAGGGACTTAAATTTGGTTTATGGGTTGATATTGAAAGCGTTGGTAAAAAATGCAATATCCACGAAAAATATCCTCAATGGCGTACAGTTGACGCATACGGAAGCAGAAGCCCTAAATTCCTTGATATGTCTATTCCTGAGGTTTCACAATGGGCAGAAAGTGAATTAGCACGAATTATTGAGGAATATAAGCTTGACCTTTTGAGAGTTGACCACAACGTTGACTATACAGAATATTTCGGAATGCGTGACACAGGCTACGGTATTAAGGAATGCGTTTGCTTAAAGCATAACCAGGCTGTATATAAAATGTATGAAAGCCTTAAAAAGCGTTTCCCTAACGTTATATTTGAAAACTGTGCCGGTGGTGGCGGAAGAACTGACCTTGGGATGATGAAAAGCTTTAATCACACCTGGGTATCCGACTGGCAGAAAATGCCACGAAGCATTGAAATTACAAACGGTATGACAATGGCGCTTCCACCTGAAAGAGTAGACAGACTTTTTGCAGGAATGGGCTGCCACACAACAGGCTCCTTTGATGCACATCTGAGAAATACTATGTTAGGTCATATATCACTTAACGTTATTTCTCCTGACGATGCACAAATCAACGAAGAGCAGATATCATTTATAAAGCATTCAACAGATATTTACAAAAGCTTTATAAGACCGTTTCTCTGTGAGGCAAAAATTTATCACCATACACCTGATTTAACAGATAAGGAATACTCTGTTCTTGAAATCAGCAGTCCTGATAAAAAGAAAAGTGCTATTACTGTAATTTCCCTTTGTTGCTTTTCCACGACGGAAATACTTGTTAAACCAAAAGGCATTGACCAAGGCAAAACCTACAACGTGACGCTTGATAATGAAGGTCATAAGTTTACAGTGAGTGGTATGGAATTAGCACAAAATGGCTTGAAGATAAAAATCCCCTCTTCACTTTCATCGGAGCTTGTTTTGATTGAAGAGATATAAAAGCTATCAAACGTGAGATAGTCAATAATTTACAAATATAAACAGAATAATGTTAAGCAACCGGTTCAATACGATATTGGACCGGTAGTTTTTTGTTTGATTTTTGTGAAGATCTTAAGATAAAAATGATAGCAGACACTTTTTTGTGTCTGCTATCACAATATCATTTCACTTTTGACGGTTCTTTTTATATGACCTTTTCTATCTGTGCTTTAAGCTCATCTACTCCGTTACCCTTTTCTGAGGAGAATGGGATTATAACCAAATCCTCACCGAATTCCTTAAGCTCATCTCTAATGCCGTTTACACGGTCGTTATACTGTGTTTTGTTCAGTTTATCGCACTTTGTGGCGGCAACGATGAACGGAAGCCCTGCATCCTTAAGAAAGCGCATCATAATATAGTCATCCTCCGATGGCTTATGGCGCATATCCACAAGCTGAACAACAAGCTTTATGTTGCGAGGACTTTGGAAATAGCCTTCCATCATTTCTGCCCATCTTCTTTTTTCACCTTTGGCAACCTTTGCGTAGCCGTAGCCCGGAAGGTCAACAATACGCACGTCCTCCACCTTAAAGAAGTTTATCGTTATGGTTTTACCCGGCATAGATGAAACACGAGCAAGGTTTTTGCGATTAAAGATTTTATTAAGCATTGATGATTTGCCAACGTTTGAACGGCCTGCAAAAACTACCTCGGGTAAATCTGAAGGTGGAATCTGTTTCAAGGTGCCGAAGGCTGCCTCAAATTCATCTTTGTTATAATTCATTTTTATACCTCACGACAAT